>Ga0210040_10000320_pt1 | contig 83134 bp, 79 predicted proteins | sample CryGeyCG12114_NA_FD_185462 | JGI IMG/M metagenome (GOLD analysis project Ga0210040, IMG submission 185462) | Groundwater microbial communities from aquifer - Crystal Geyser CG19_WC_8/21/14_NA (SPAdes) (version 2) | ecosystem: Environmental > Aquatic > Deep subsurface > Groundwater | place: USA...
CGGATGCCGACGAGCGGCAGGTTAGCGGGACTCGGATCGGATTGTCGAGAGATTCTCGGGTTCGTGGTCCATAATCAGCACCCCCGCTTCACTCCGTCAGCACCACCGCTCCGCGATCCCCGAGTCGCGTCGCCCGGTGGCGGGCGCCCGATCCGACGGTGCGTCATGCCAGCGGCCCCGAGAGAGCGCTGGTACGGTCGAGCAAGCACAACGAAGGAGTTGTCCCGATGCGTCACCACGTTCCCCACCGCAAGCTGCACGGCACGCCGCTCGACATCCGCTGGGACGACCAGCGCGAGGTCTTCCGCATCCAGGACGGCGATCACGCCGTCGCCGTGGGCACCCCGGGCGACCTGTACATCTCCCGCGGCAGTCACGAGCCGATCGCCCGCAGGCAGGAGGACGGCACGATCGTGTTCGCCTACGTCGCCCGCCGCACCGACGAGGAGGGCTTCGAGGGCGACGACGAGCTGGTGACGGCCCTCGTCAACGAGCACCGCCACCTCGTGCGCTACAACTCGACGGGGCCGATCGCCCACGCGGCCGCCAACGGGCTCAGCACCCTCGCGGGCGACTGACGCGCGGATCCGTTCATCCGCGGGCGTGTCCCGTCGATCGGCGGGCACGCCCCCGGTGTCTTCGAGCGCCCACTTCGGGGGCCAGATCGCGCGCGAGCCGCTCCGGCGCGGGGCGGATAACACCGGCCTGACCGGGTGATTCCCTACGGTCGCGCCCGCACCGCGTCCATCGCGCCGACGCCGCTGCCGATGTCCCCAGTTCGGGTGAAATGCCCCCGACCGGGTCCGCGCCGCTAGTACTGTCCTCGGTGGGCCATCACCTGCCGCCCGGTACCACGAACCGCTCATGTCGAGCGACGTGCGCACCGCGCGAGCACGGGATGCCCGCGCACGTGTCATCAGACGACGGGCAGCGGCGACACCGGTCGTCCTGCCGTGCGTCCGAGCGCTGTCGCGCGCCATCCGGGGGGAAGGCGCGCGGCGGAGTCGGGCGGCTCGAATCACAGCACTTCCGGGGGGAATTGTGAAGAGATCCATCAGTGTCGCCACAGCCGCGATCGTCCTGTTCGCCGGCGTGACCGTGCCCGCTCAGGCGGCGCTCGCCGACACGGGTCCCGCCCTGTCCGGCACGTACGAGAACACGTCGCCGCTGATCAGCTACACCGGGAGCTGGGCGACGACGGCGGGCAGTAGGGACAGTGGCGGAGACAACGCGACGGGCAAGGTCGGGGGCGACTCCGCCGAGTTCACCTTCGCGGGCACGGGCGTCGACTGGATCGGCCGCACCGCCCCCTACCTCGGCCTCGCAGACGTGTACCTCGACGGCGTGCTCGTCACCGTTGCCGACTCCTACTCGGCGACCGCGGAGTACCAGCGCCCGATCTTCTCGCGCCAGGGCCTCCCGGAGGGGCAGCACACCATCCGGGTCGTGCGGCAGGGCAAGCACAGCGCCCTCTCGAAGGGCAACGACATCGTGCTCGACGCCTTCACCGTCACGGACGCCACCGCGCCGGCCGCCGTGACCGGCGTCGCCACTGCGGCGGCCGAAACGGGCGTCACCGTGTCGTGGACGGCATCGCCGGAGTCGGACGTCCGCGGCTACCGCGTGTACCGCGCCGCGGGGAAGACCGCCGCCGTGATGATCGCGGACGGCACGACGGCACTGTCGGTCGTCGACGCCACCGCTCCGGTCGGCACCCCCCTCACCTACTCCGTCGTCGCGTTCGACGCCAGCGGCAACGCGTCGACGGCCGTGGCGGCCGCCCCCGTCACCGTCAGCGTCGGCGTCGTGGTGCCCGCGGGGAGCTATGACAACGCCTCGGACGCCATCACGTACAGCGGAACGTGGGCCACCAACACGCACAGCCGCGACACCGAGGGCACGAGCACTCAGGCCAAGACCGCCGGTGCCTACGCCCGCATGGCATTCGTCGGCGACCACGTCGAGATCCTCGGCCGCACAGGCACCTACTTCGGCATCGCCGACGTCTACATCGACGACGTCAAGGTGGGCTCGGCCGACTTCTACTCCCCCACCACGACCTACCAGAAGGCGGTGTTCGTCGCCGACGACCTCCGGGACGGCTCCCACAAGCTGCGCATCGTGCGCTCGGGAACGCGCAACGCGAAGTCCACCGGCAACGACATCGTGCTCGACTCCGTCGTGGTCAAGGACAGCATCGCCCCGAGCCCGCTGACCGGCGTGCGCGCCGCGGCGGCCGAGGCCAGCATCGGCGTCACCTGGCGCCCCGCCGCCGAGCCGGACATCGACGCCTACCGCGTATACCGCAGCGTGGACGGTTCTCCCGCCGTCAAGGTGGCGGACGTCGCCGTCGGCGAGACCACGTTCACCGACGTCACCGCGCCCGCCGCGAAGCCCATCACGTACTCGGTCACGGCCGCGGACACCAGTGCGAACGAGTCCGCTCCCGCCGTCGCTCCCGCCGTCACCATCGACCTCGGCACGGCCCTGCCCTCCGGCAGGCACGAGAACGACGCCGACGCGATCACCTACAGCGGAACCTGGGTCACGAACGCGCACAGCCAGGACAGCGGCGGAACGAGCGTCACGGCCCGCAGCGCCCTCGCCTTCGCCCGCGTCGGCTTCGAGGGCAACCGCGTGCAGCTCTTCGCCCGCACGGGCTCGTACTACGGCATCGCCAACGTCTACATCGACGACGTGAAGGTGGGCACGGTCGACCTGTACTCGTCGTCCTCCGCCTACCGCAGGGCCGTGTTCACCAGCGCCCTGCTCCCCGACGGCGTGCACAAGCTGCGCATCGAGCGGGCGGGCACCCGCAACGCCAAGTCGAGCGGCAACGACATCGTCGTCGACAGCATCCTCGTCACGGACGGCGTCGCTCCCGCCGAGCCCGCCACGGCGACCGCGGAGATCACGGGCGTGACGGTCGATGTCACCTGGCCCGCCTCCGCCTCGAGCGACGTCGACGGCTACCGCGTGTACCGTCGCACCGGCTCGGACGCGGCTGTGCAGGTCGCCGACGTGGCGTCCACCGCGACCGCCTTCCACGACGACATGGTGCCTCTCGACCAGCCCGTCACGTACACCGTCACGGCGCGCGACACGAGCGGCAACGAGTCCGCGCCCGTCACCGCACCCGTCGTCACCATCGCCGGCGGCGCGATCCTCCCGTCGGGACGGCACGAGAACACGGCGAAGGACATCACCTACAGCGGCACGTGGGCCGAGAACAGCCACTCGTCCGACAGTGCGGGCTCGAGCGCGTCCGGCAAGTACGCAGGCGACTTCGCCCGCGCTGTGTTCACGCAGACCGGCATCGAGTGGATCGGCCGCACAGGACCCGCGTTCGGCATCGCCGAGGTCTACCTCGACGGTGCGCTCGTGGCCACCGTCGACACCTACTCCGCGACCCAGCGCTTCCAGCAGAGCCTGTACCGCGTCGACTCGCTTCCCGAGGGCCGCCACACCCTGCGCATCGTCCGCACCGGAACCCGTAGCGCGGCGTCGCGCGGCAACGACGTCGTGCTCGACACCCTCGTGGTGCTCGACCGCGTCGCTCCCGCCGCCGTGTCGGGCCAGACCGCGACACCGCGCGGACTCGACGTCGACACCGCGTGGCTCGGGTCGCCCGAGCCCGACGTCGAGGGCTACCGCGTCTACCGCAGCGATGACGGCGCCCCCGCCGTGCGCGTCGCCGAGCTCGGCGCCGCGGACCGCGCGTTCGCCGACCCTGCGGCACCGGTGGGCGTGCCCGTCTCGTACACGGTCACCGCGTTCGACAGCAGCGGGAATGAGTCCGTCCCGAGCGCGACCGGACCCGTCACCGTCTCCGCGGCCCAGGCCGTGCGATCCGGTCGCTGGGAGAACACCTCCGAGGCCATCAGCTACACCGGCACCTGGGCCACGAACAGCCACAGCTCCGACAACAGCGGCAGCAGCGCGGCGGCGAAGGCGAGCGGCGACTACGCCCAGATCGCCTTCGACGGCAGCGGCGTCGAGTGGATCAGCCGCACGGGCCCCTACCTGGGTGTCGCCGACGTCTACCTCGACGACGCGAAGGTCGCGACCGTCGACCTCTACTCGCCGACGCAGGAGTTCCAGAAGACGTCGTTCAGCGCGCAGACGCCGAGCGAGGGCGTGCACAAGCTGCGCATCGTGCGCACCGGCACGAGGAACCCGGCATCCACGGGCAACGACATCGTGCTCGACACCCTCGTGGTGCTGGACACCCGTCCCCCCGCGGCCCTCGCGTCGGCGACGGCGACGGCGATCGTCTCGACGATCACGGTGGGCTGGTCCGCCTCCGCCGCTCGCGACCTCGACGGTTACCGGGTCTCGCGCAGCGACAACGGGGCGCCGCCCGTCACGGTCGCGACCCTCGCGAAGAGCGAGACCGCGTACAGCGACCCGACCGCCCCGATCGGCGCGTCCGTCGTCTACACGGTCTCGGCCGTCGACACGAGCGGCAACGTGTCCGTCCCCACCGCCGCGCCCGCCGTGACGATCGACGAGGGATCCGTCCTCTCCTCGAGCCGCTACGAGAACACGGTCGACGCCGTCGCCCTCTCGGGGAGCTGGAGCCTGAACAGCCACACCTCCGACAGCGGCGGAAGCAGCTCGGCGGCGAAGATCGCCGGGGACTACGGCCAGATCGCGTTCCGGGAGAGCGGCGTGCAGTGGATCAGCCGCACCGGTCCGTCCCTCGGCATCGCCGAGGTCTACCTCGACGACGCACTCGTGGCGACGGTGGACCTGTACACCCCGACGCAGCTCTTCCAGCAGACCGTGTTCCAGAGGGACGGGCTGGCCGAGGGCACGCACAAGCTGCGCGTCGTGCGCACCGGCACCCGGAACGCGGAGTCGAGCGGCAACGACATCGTGATCGACAGCCTCGTGGTGACCGACGTCACGGCCCCTGCCACGCCGGCCGACTTCGCCACGAGCGTCGAGCGCGGGGGCATCGGCCTCACCTGGACGCCCAGCACCTCGGCGGACACCGTCGGATATCGCGTCTACCGTGCGTTCGGCACCGGCCCGCTCGCCGACATCTCCGGCGCGGCCGGGCTCGAGACGACCGCGCACTTCCTCGACGTCGGGCTCGACCTCGGTGCCAGCTACCGCTTCGCGGTGGCCGCCGTGGACAGCAGCGGCAACGAGTCGGCCCTCTCTTCCGTGCTCACCCAGATCCAGCCGAACCACACGCCGGTCGCAACGCGGTACGCGAACTGCCCCGCGGGCGGCACCACGGTCGGCACGCTCACCGCGCTGCGCAGCGCCATCGCCGCGGCGAAGCCGGGCACCGTCATCAAGCTGCTCCCCGGCACCTACCCGGGCAACGTCACGGTGACGGCGAGCGGCACCGCGGACGCGCCGATCTGGATCTGCGGACCGCGCACGGCCGTGCTGGACTACAGCAACGTCAACTCCAAGAACGGCGTGCTGCTGAGCGGCGTCTCGCACGTGAACATCGCCGGCTTCACGATCCAGAACTTCCGCAAGGGGGTCGTGGTGACGGAGTCCGACCACGTGTCGGTGGCCGACCTCATGGTCAGGAACATCGGCGAGGAGGCCATCAAGGTCCGCTACAACACCACGGACTCGATGATCGCGCACAACACCATCCAGAACACCGGACGCGTGATCGCGATGTACGGCGAGGGCGTCTACGTCGGCACCTCCCCGAAGAACTGGTGCGAGGTGTGGAACTGCAACGAGGACAACAGCGACCGCAACTCCATCATCGGCAACAACATCTCCGGCACCACGGCCGACCCGATCGAGCTGAAGCCCGGCGTCACCGGCGGCATCGTCCGCAACAACCGCGTGGACGGTGCGAGCACGGAAGCCGGGACCCCGCTCATCGCGGTGAAGGGCAACGACGTCGTCATCACGGACAACGTGGGGACGAACGGCAAGTGGAGCCGGGGCATATGGGCGGCGGAGACCGAGGTGAAGGGCTACGGCTACAACAACATCCTCGCCCGCAACACCATGGGCGTGCCGGCCGGCGGCACGGCGTTCTACGTCGGCTTGAACGCCGGGAACATCGTCGACGACTCGAACGTCGCGCTGGTCACCGGATCCACGCTCAGCAACGCCACGCTGCAGAAGTAACTCGAGCTCCACGCCCCGGCGGTTCCGGTCTCCTCGCGAGGCCGGGACCGCTGCGGCGTGCGCCCGAAACCCGCATCACCCGATCACCCGAGAACCCCATCACCCGAACACCGACACCCCGGCGCCGCCGGAACGAAAGGACGCACTACCCCATGACCCCCGGATCCCTCGCGCTGCTCACGTCTGCGGCGCTCTTCGCGGTCTCCCTGCTCGGCATCGTCACCGTCAAGGTGCGCACGCGTGCGTGGTCCGCCGGCCACTGGCAGAACACGCGCCGGGTGAACGGCGCCGTCGGCCGCATCGGACTCGTGGGGTCGCTCGCCGGTGTCGCGGTCCTCGCGCTCGGTCTCGCCCTGATCGGCGCGGACTGATCCCACCCGCCGCCCACGTGGGCCCGCCGGAATGGCGGAAGCCGACCCCGCGAGCACGCCCGGCTCGGGTATCAGGCCTTCGTCGAGTTCCGCTTCGCCTGGAACAGCTCCTTGGTGCGCAGCAGTCGCAGCACGGTCACCAGGAGGATCCCGCCCGCCATGTTGAGCACGAGCGTGTAGCCGAACCAGCCGAGCCAATCGAGGTAGGTGATGCCGCTGCCCAGGTGGATCGCGCCGAAGATCAGCAGCGAGTCGAGGATCGAGTGGAACAGCGACAACCCGGCGAGCAGGAACGCGCCACCCACCGCGGCCACGATCCGCGCGCCGTCGGACTCCGTGCCCTGCTGCATGCGGGTCATGAGTGTGATGGTGCTGCCGCCCAGGATCGCGAGCGCCGCGGTCTGCAGCGACAGCGGCGAGTCGACGTAATGCATCGCCGATGACGTCAACGTCACCGCCCACTCGGGGAAGGCGAGCACCACCAGCCACATGAACAGCCAGCCGCCGGCGAGGTTCGCCACGAGGGACACGCCCCACAGCTTGAGGAGCTGCAGCACGCTGCCCTCGCGTGCCACGACGGCCGCGACCGGCATGAGGAAGTTCTCGGTGAAAAGCTCGCTGTGCGCGAGGAGGAGGGCGATGAAGCCGATGCTGAACGCGAGGCCCGCAAGCAGGTGGTCGCCGGTCTGGTGCAGCACGGCGAGGTAGGCGAGCACGCCGAGGCCGATCTCCAAGCCACCGAAGACGCCGGTGATGATCATGACGCGGAGCGTGCGGTGCAGCCGCTCGGCCCCCTCGGTGACCGTGTTGTCGAACGAGCCGAGCAGCTCATCCTCCACCGGTGCGTCCGACTCGCCCAGCTCTCGGCGGCGCTCCTCGCTCATCCCGTGCTCCCTTCGCGCGGATCACGGTAGTGACCTGTCCCAGCCGACCGTAATCCGGGTGCGACCGGGGTGCGGTCGGATCGACGACGGTGATGCGGGAGCGGGGTCACCGATCGCCCCCGTCGCCGAACCACCACCGCCTCGAAATGACCCCGTTCGGGGGCTCTGAAGGTGCCTGCCACCTCGGTAGGCTGATGCCATCGACGCGCCGGGGGGATCACCGCGTCGGCTGCGTCGCGCCATGTCGCGCGCCCGTTCGGTCCCGCACACGACGACCGACGGGACCGCCCATGCCCCTCCTCCTGCGCCGCGCGATCATGACCGCGGCCGCTGCCGCGCTGGTCTCGGGCTCGCTGCTCGTCGTCGGCCCCGCCATGGCGGCGGAGTGCCAGGACGCACAGCCCGCGCCCGCGGGCGGAACCGCACCGGCGAGCTGCTCGCCGGCGGTGGGAGACCCGGCCCCGGGCGACGAGGCCGCGATTCCTGCCCCTCCGGCCCCGCCGACGGAACCCGCCCCGGCCCTCACGCCCGCCGCGCCCACCCCGGCGACCGCAGCGCCGGTGGCGCCGGTGTCACCGGTCGCGCCGGCGACACCGGTCGCGCCCGGCGCCCCGGCGGCGCAGTCCGCATCGCCCGCGCAGCCGCAGGGCGGCGCAGCGATCGACGCAGCGACGCCGGCGACACGCGCCTCGGCGGCGCCCGACGCCGTCGCGACGGACACCGCCACGCCGAAGGACGCGGGCGATCCGACCGGCATCGCGCGCGCGGCCGACGCCGCGACCATCGATTCCGGAGGCGGGACGTTCACGGCACAGGCCGAGTCCCCCACCGCCCCGGCGGAGGCCGGGGCATCCGACGTGCAGCGGGGTGACGCCGCGCGCGCGGTCGCCTCGGCGCCGCGTCCGGGCGCGGTGCTCGCGGTGATCTCCGCGACGCTCGCCGCGGCATCCGTTGTCGTCGGCCTGACGCTCGTCGTCCTGCTCTGGCGGGACCGCAGGCTCGCCGGGGCGCCCGGGCCGGACACCACCACGATCGCCTGATCCCGCCGTCCCCCTTTCCCCCTGGAGCGCTCCATCCGCGGCATCGCGGGAATACATGGCCCCCGAACGGGCTTTTCGCTGGTGCACCGGCGTCTTCATGACGCCGGATGTCGTGCCGTCGGCGAGCGCCGCGGACGACGGGAGAGGATGGATCCATGAGCACCGATGTACGGGACCGCGACACGGTCGTGCAGGAGCAGCGGCGCGCGCTCGCCGCGTGGCACGCCGAGCGCGAGGCGTTCGTCACGTCACCGGTCGGCAACCTCGCGCTCGTGGAGACCGTCTGGTCCGGCCCGGGCGACCCCGTCGCGTCCGACGAGGACGCGCTTCACGGGCGTCCCGCCTCCGCGACGCTCACGCGCCTCAGCCGCACCAACATCGACAGTGGCGAGATCGAGCACGGCTATCGCATCTGGCGTGCCGACTCCCCCGCGAACCAGGCCTTCGAGCGCATCGAGTCCTACGACTACGATCCGTCGTGGGTGCTCGACGCAACCTTCGAGCACGTCGATGACGGCCGCACGATCCCGTTCGAGCACATCCGGGACGCCGGCGCGTCGCGCGCGCTGCCGGTGTCCGGCGACCTCGTGTTCGCCCGCGAGGGAACGCTCTACCGCATGAGCGCGTTCGACACCGCGGGCCGGCTCCAGCTGGTGTTCGGCGACCCGACGAACGGGTCGGAGACCTACGGCGCCGGCCGCTTCCTCTACGTCGACCTGCCCGGCGACGCGGCGGATCGCGTGCCTGGAGCCGTCATCCCCCTTCGCATCGACTTCAACCGTGCGTTCGTGCCGCCCTGCGGCTTCTCCGCAAGCATGAACTGCCCGCTCCCGCCGCGCCAGAACCGCTTCTCCGAGCCCGTGCGGGCCGGCGAGAAGCGTGTCGTGTTCCGCGACGGCTTCACGCTCTGACCACCGCCCCTCCCCCTCACGAACCAGGATCCACCATGCCCAGAAGTCTGTTCCCGAGGTCGCTCGCTCTCGCCGTCCCCTCCGTGATCGCGATCGCCGCCCTCGCGGGCTGCGCAGGCGGGTCCCCGTCCGGTGCGTCCTCCGGTTCCCCCGCATCGGGCGCCGCCGACCCGGATGCGGTGATCACGATCGGGTCGGAGAACGAGCCGACCAGCCTCGACCAGATCTTCGGCGGCAGCTCCGGTGTGACGGAGGCGTTCACGGGCAACGTCTACGAGGGCCTGTTCCGCATCACGGACGACGCCGAGGTCGAGCCGCTGCTCGCCGCGTCGACCGAGGTGTCCGACGACGGCCTGGACTACACGTTCACGCTGCAGGAAGCCGAGTTCCACTCCGGCGACCCGGTCACGGCGGAGGACGTCAAGTACAGCCTCGACCGATTCATCAGCGAGGAGTCGATCGCCGCACGCAAGCGTCAGCTGAGCGTCATCGAGTCCGTCTCCGTAGTCGACGACGACACCGTTGCGGTGCATTTGGCGAGCCCGTCGATCAGTTTCACCTACAACCTCGGCTACGTGTGGATCGTGAACGACACCGCGGGCGACCTGACGGCCGCGGAGGACGGATCGGGCCCGTACACCCTGGTGGACTACCGCAAGGGCGACTCCATCAGCCTCGACCCCTTCGACGGCTACTGGGGCGACGCTCCCGCGAACGGCGGCGTGGTCTACCAGTACTACGCCGACCCCACGGCCCTCGACAACGCCCTGCTCACCGGGGCCGTGGACCTCGTGACCGGACAGTCCACCCCCGACGCGCTCCCCCAGTTCTCGGACGAGAGCAGCTACACGATCATCGAGGGCACCTCGACGACCAAGAACCTGCTCGCGTTCAACGACCGCGTCGCCCCCTTCGACGACGTGAGCGTGCGCAAGGCGATCTACTCCGCGATCGACCGCGAGAAGCTCCTCGACTCCATCTGGGACGGGCGCGGCGAGCTGATCGGCTCGATGGTGCCGCCCTCGGAGCCCTGGTACATCGATCTCGTCGACGAGAACCCCTACGACCCCGCCCTCGCAGAGTCGCTCCTCGCCGACGCGGGCTACGCCGACGGGTTCTCCTTCACCATCGACACCCCCGACAGCGGCGTGCAGTCCACCGTGGCGGAGTTCCTGAAGAGCGAGCTCGCCAAGGTGGGCGTCACCGTGGACATCCGCATCATCACCGACGACGAGTGGTACCAGAAGGTGTACACGGAGCACGACTTCGAGGCCACGCTGCAGACCCACGTGAACGACCGGGACATCAACTTCTACGCGAACCCGGACTTCTACTGGGGATACGACGACGCCGATGTGCAGACGTGGCTCGCCGACGCGGAGTCCGCCGGCAGCGCGGAGGAGCAGACGGAGCTCGTGAAGCAGGCGAACCGGCGGATCGCGGAGGACGCCGCGAGCGCCTGGCTGTACCTCGAGCCGCAGATCCGCATCAGCACGGCCGACGTCACGGGCGTTCCGCGGAACGGGCTGAACTCGCTCTTCTCCGTCTCGGGCATCGAGAAGGCCGCCTCATAGCCGCATACGTGCTCCGCCGAACGGGACTGCTGATCCTGAGCCTCCTGCTCGCGATCACCGTCCTGTTCGTCGTGCTGCGCGTGCTCGGGAACCCGGTGTTCGCCCTCATCTCGGTGGGGGCGACGGAGGAGGACATCGCGGCGGCCGCCGCGCGGCTCGGTGTCGACCGGCCGCTCCCCGTGCAGTTCCTCGACTACGTGGGGCAGCTGCTGCGGCTGGACCTCGGCCGCTCGTTCACGAGCAACCTCTCCGTGGCGGACGAGGTGCTGCGTCGCCTGAACGTGACGCTGCCGCTCACCCTGCTGTCCTTCGTGCTCTCCGTGCTCATCGCGATCCCCGCCGGCTTCCTCGCCGCGTGGAAGGCGCGGACCTGGTACGGGACGGCGTTCTCCGCGCTCTCGCAGCTCGCCGGCGCCATCCCCGTCTTCTGGGTGGGCATCATCCTCGTCACCGTCTTCGCGCTGCAGGCGCGCATCCTGCCCGCCGGCGGCTTTCCGCGCACGGACTGGGCGGACCCCCTGCTCGCGCTCCGCTCGCTCGTGCTGCCCGTCGTCACCATCGCGATCGTGTCGGGCAGCGAGCTGGCGCGCTACGTGCGCAGCGCGAGCCTCGACGTGCTCGGCCAGACCTACCTGCGGACGGCCCGCGCGACGGGCCAGGGCTTCGGCGCCGCGCTGCTGCGGCACGGGCTGCGGAACGGCATCGTGCCGGTCATCTCCGTGCTCGCCATCCAGCTCTCCACGACGTTCGTCGGCGCCGTCATCATCGAGAACGTGTTCGCCCTGCCCGGGCTCGGGGACATGCTGCTCGTCGGCATCCGCGAGCAGGACTTCCCGAGCGTGCAGGGCGTGCTCCTGTTCTCCACGGCACTCGTGCTGCTGCTCGGCTTCCTGGCGGACGTGCTGCAGCGCATCCTCGATCCCCGCCTGCGCGGCACCCTCTCGGGCAACCGCCGGCAGCGAGCGCCGGCATGAGCGACCCGCGCATCCTCGGCGCGGACGCCGGCACCGCGGTGCGGGACACCGAGCGGGCTTCGCGCCGGCGGGGCATCCGGTCGGTCAACCTCGTCGCCGGCGCCGTGCTGTTCGGCATCGTCGCCCTCACGGCGGTCGTCTCCCTCGCGTACACGCCGTACGATCCCGCCGACACGACCGGGGGACGGCTCTCCCCGCCGTCGGCGGCGCACCCGGCCGGCACGGACGTGCTGGGGCGCGACCTCCTCACGTTCCTCATGATCGGCGCGCGGCTCGCCATCGCCGTCGGGGTCGGCTCCGTCGTCATCTCCGCGGTCCTCGGCGTGACGGTCGGCCTGCTCGCGGCGTTCGCGTCGCGCTGGGTGGACGACGCCATCAGCAGCCTCCTCGACATCGCGATCGCCTTCCCGACCGTGCTCCTCGCCATGCTCATCGTCGCGTGGCGTGGCGCCTCGCTCGACTCGGCGATCCTCGCCATCGGACTCGCGGGATCGGCCGTCGTGGCCCGGTTGACGCGCATCGTCGGCACCCGGGTGCTCTCCGAGGCGTACATCACGGCATCGCGCACCGCGGGTACGACGCCCGCCCGGATGCTTCTGCTGCACGTGCTGCCCAACGTGTGGCCCACCCTCGTCGTGCCCCTCGCGCTGCAGTTCGGCGGTGCCGTCGTCGCCGAGGCGTCCCTCTCCTACCTCGGCCTCGGCTCCCCGCCGCCGAACGCGTCCTGGGGCCGGCTGCTGCAGGAGGCGCAGTCCACGGTGCTGATCGCCCCGCTCGGCGCCGTGCTGCCCGGCGTGCTGCTCGTCATCACGATCGTCGGCGTCAACCTCCTGGCCGACGGGCTGCGCGACGTCGTCGACCCCACATCGAGGAGTGCGCCGTGAACCGGAACGCGGGCGCGCCGCTCATCGAGGTCGCCGGCCTGCGGGTGCGCGACGACGTCCGGGACCTCGTCTCCGCGGTGGACCTGCGGGTGGAGCCGGGCGACCGCGTCGGCATCATCGGGGAGTCCGGATCGGGCAAGAGCCTGACCGCGCTCAGCATCCTGGGGCTGCTGCCGCACCCCCTCCGCGCGAGCGGCACCGTGGTCGTCGGCGGCACCGACATGATCACCGCGAGAGGCCGCGCGGGCGACCGCGTGCGGGGCTCCACCGTCACCGCGATCTTCCAGGAGCCGCTCACCTCGCTCGACCCGCTCATGACCGTCGGACGCCAGCTCGCCTGGCCCATCGCCCGTCATCAGGGCCTGCGCGGGCGTGAGCTGCGCGCCGCTGTGCTCGAGTCGCTGCGCGACGTGCGGCTGCCCGATCCCGAGCGGGTCGCGCGCGCGCACATCCATGAGATCTCCGGCGGCCAGCGCCAGCGGGTCGCCATCGCGATCGCCCTCGCCTGCCGACCGCGGGTGCTCATCGCGGACGAGCCGACCACCGCGCTCGACGTGACGGTGCAGGCCGGGATCCTCGACCTGCTCGACACGGCCGTGCGGGAACGGGGCATGGCGCTCGTGCTCATCAGCCACGACCTCGCCGTCGTGTCCCGCGTCACCGACCGCGTGCTCGTCATGAGGGACGGTCGGGAGGTGGAGGAGGGCGCGGTCCGCCGCATCCTCACGGCACCCGCCGACCCCTACACCGCCCAGCTCGTCGCGGCGGCGCGGGCGCTCGAGGCGCACCTGCCGCGCGTCCGGGAGGGCGACGCGGCGAGGTCGCCCGGTGACCGGACCGCCGACCGCGGCCCGACCGGCGGGGAGCGCGCATGACCGGCACAGCCCCCGTCCTGCTCGCCGCCCAGGGCGTGTCCTACCGGTACCGCGGCGCCGAACGCGACGTGCTCTCGAACGTCGACGTCGCGGTGGGCCCGGGGGCGAGCCTCGGACTCGTCGGCGAGTCCGGCGCGGGCAAGTCGACGCTTGCGCAGCTGCTGCTCGGTCTTCACGCGCCGACCGCGGGCCGCATCCTCTTCCGCGGCGCACCGCTGCGGAAGGGCGACCGGGCGGCGCAGCTCGCCTTCCGGCGGTCGGTGCAGACGGTGTTCCAGGATCCGTACTCCTCGCTTGACCCGAGGATGACGGTCGGCCGCTCCATCGCGGAGCCGCTCGTCTCCCTCGGGGCGCCCGAGCGCAGCGCCGCGGCGCGTCGCACGCGGGTCGCCTCGCTCCTGGAGTCCGTCGGGCTGCCCGCGGATGCCGCGTCCCGGTATCCGTCAGCGTTCTCCGGCGGGCAGCGCCAGCGCATCGCCATCGCCCGAGCGCTCGCGCCCGATCCCGCCGTCCTCATCGCGGACGAGCCCGTCAGCGCGCTCGACATGTCGGTGCGGATCCAGATCGTCGACCTCCTCCGGGAGCTGGCGGCCGCACGCGGCCTGAGCCTCGTGCTCGTGTCGCACGACCTCTCCGTCGTCGCAGCGCTGTGCGAGAACATCGCCGTGCTGCACGACGGGCGGGTGGTCGAGCAGGGCGGGACGGAACAGGTGCTGCAGGCCCCGGCCGACGAGTACACGCGGCGTCTCATCGACGCGATCCCCCGCCTGCCCTGACCCTGGGCGGGCACGCCCGCCCGCGACTCGGTACGATGGGCGGTCATGCGCGCACGGCCTGGCACCACCCCCGAAGCAGCCGACGTGCACGACGTCCAGCTGGGGACCGGGCTGCGCTCCTACGGCCGCCTGCTCGCCCACGGTCCGGCCTCGCGGCCGTTCGTCTTCGCCGCGCTTGCGCGGCTGACCCTCGCGATGATCCCGCTCGGCATCGTGATCCTGGTCGAGCAGGAGCGGCACTCGTACGTGACCGCCGGCATCGTCAGCGGCGCGTACGCGGTCGGCGCGGCCCTCGGAACACCGGTGTGGGGCCGGCTCATGGACCGGATCGGTCAGGTCCCGGTGCTGCTGCCGACCTCCGTGGCGAGCGCCGCTCTGCTCGTCGCGCTCGCCATCGCCACGACCTCCCCCGCACCCTCCGCCGTCCTGATCGCGCTGGCGGTCGGCGTCGGGCTCGCGTACCCGGCCATCAGCCCGGCCCTGCGCTCCAGTTTCCGCATCGTGCTGCCGGACCCCGAGGCGCGGCGGGTGGCCTTCGCCCTCGACGCGACGTCGGTCGAGCTCGCCTTCGTCTGCGGACCGCTCCTGCTGTCCGCCCTGCTGCTCCCGGGTTCGCCCGTCCTGCCGCTCGTCGTCACCGCCGGGCTGCTCGCGGCCGGCGGCGTCGGCTACTGCTGCACGGGGGTGGCCCGGGGCGCCACCCCCGGCCGCCAGCGCGAGGCATCCGGCCACGACCCGGCGGCGCTCGGAGCCGGTTCCCGGACTGCACTGGCGTCGCTCGCCGTGGTGACCGTCCTCGCCGTGATGATCATGGTCAGCATCGGCTTCGGTCAGCTCGACACGTCCATGGCCGCGACGGCCGACCTCGCGCTCGGCGGCACGGCCCAGGTCGGCATCCTGTTCGCCGCCATCGCGGGCGGCAGCACGGTCGGCGGACTGGCGTACGGCGCACGGTCGTGGCGGTTCGACGAGCGCGTCGCCGTGCCCGTGCTGCTCGCCCTGTTCGGGGCGTTCCTCGCCCTGCTTGCCTGGGTGCTGAGCGCCCCCGCGGTCAGCCTGCTCGTGCTGCTGCCCGTGCTGTTCCTGACCGGGCTGACCATCGCCCCGACCCTCATCATGCAGCAGGCGCTGCTCGACCGGTCTGCTCCCCCGCACCGGCTCAACGAGGCGCAGGCGCTCCTCTCCGCCGCGAACACCACGGGGGCAGCCATCGGCACGGCCATCGCCGGCATCGTGATCGACGGCGCGGGGCTGTCCTGGTCGTTCGGCGGCGCGGCCATGGGTGCTCTGCTCGCCGCGGCCATCGCCGTGGTCCACTCGGTGCGCCGAAGCCCGGTGCTCTCCGCCGGCTGACGGGCCCCGACGGGCGGACCAGACCCAGGCGGGCTCTGCTCGGCGCGTCCGTCGCCTACGCGATCCGCTGCCCAGCGAGGGCGAGGACGTAGCAGATCGCCGCCACGCCCATCAGTCCCGCCGTTGCGGCGAGGATCGCGAGCGGCATCGCCCCGCCGGGCAGGGACTCGCCCGCGACGAGGGCGGAATGGGAGCGCCGGTACCGGTGGCTCGCAGCCGTGTAGGTGGTCAGCGCCGCGACCGCACCCAGGAGACCGACCACCACGGCCACGTGCCCCAGCGCCGGCAGGGCGAGCCGTGCCCCGACGACGCTGCCCACGGCGAGGGAGAGCGCGGTGCGCCGCCAGGCCAGAAGCGTGCGCTCGGGCTGCAGACCGGGGTCGAACGGCCGATCCGCGCTCATGCGACCAGGAAACCGATGGACACGAGCACGACCGCCACGCAGATGCCGAGGGCGATGACCGCTCCGAGCGTCGGCCCGGGAAGCGCCTGCTCGGAACGCATGGCCCGCTCGGTGCGCGCCCAGCCCACCCACGACTGCACGGCCGCCAGCAGGCCGAGGGTGATGAACAGCACGGACGCGGCGATGCGCAGCCCCGGCTGGATGGGCAGCTCGAGCGCCTCGAGCGCGATCCCGGCGGCGATGAGGGCGAGGGACGTTCGGATCCAGGCGAGGAACGTCCGCTCATTGGCGAGGCTGAAGCGGGGATCCGGCTCCGTGCCCCGCCCGAACACCGATCGGGGGAATCGCGTTGCCATCGACCGTGCCTCCCCTGCCCCATCCCGCCGCGCCCGCGCCCGCGCGGGACGGTCCTCTCGTGCCACTATTCCATCTCGCGACTTCCCGGGTGTGCACGCGGCGCCCCCGCACCCGGGGACCGGGCACGCGCTCGGGCCGGCGGGCCCGCGGCGCAGACGCCTAGTGGCCCGCGCCGAGGTTGCCGGCGAGGCGGGTGTGCATCGTCGTGCTCGCCTCGTTCATGCCCTCGATGACGGCGCGCTTGCCGTGGTTGTCGTACTTGGTCGTGATCGCGTCGAGCGCCGCGACGGTCGACGCGTCCCACACGTGCGAGTTCGTCATGTCGATGACGACACGATCCGGGTCCTCCGCGTACTCGAACTGAGTGGTGAGGTCGTTGCTGGAGGCGAAGAACAGCTCGCCCGTCACGGTGTAGTGCGCGGTGGGCACGCCGCCGTCCTCGACGACCGCGCGCTCCACGGTGACGAAGTGCGCAACGCGGCGAGCGAAGGCCACCATGGCGACGAGCACGCCGACGATGACGCCGATCGCGAGGTTGTGCGTCGCCACGACGACGACGACCGTGGCGATCATGACGATGGTCTCGCTCTTCGGCATGCGCTTCAGCGTCGACGGGTGCACGCTGTGCCAGTCGAAGGTGGCGACCGACACCATGACCATCACGGCGACCAGCGCGGCCATCGGGATCACGGCGACGACGTCGCCGAGGCCGACGACGAGGATCAGGAGGAAGACGCCCGCGAGGAAGGTGGAGATGCGGGTGCGAGCACCGGACGCCTTCACGTTGATCATGGTCTGGCCGATCATCGCGCAGCCGCCCATGCCTCCGAACAGGCCGGAGAGCATGTTCGCCACGCCCTGGCCCCAGGCCTCGCGGGTCTTGCGGGAGCGCGTGTCGGTGATGTCGTCGACGAGCTTCGCGGTCATGAGCGACTCGAGCAGCCCGACGAGCGCCATCGCGACGGCGAACGGCGCGATGGTGGCGAGCGTGTCCCAGGTCAGCGGCACGTTCGGGATGAAGAGCTCCGGCAGGCTGCGGGGCAGCTCGCCCTCGTCGCCGACGGTCGGCACGTTCAGCGCCATGGTCACGGTGACGACGGTGATGAGGATGATCGCCACGAGGGGCGCGGGCACGACCCTGGTGATCCGCGGCATGGCGACCATGACGACGATGCCCGCCGCGACCAGGGGGTAGACGAGCCACGGCACACCGACGAGGTGCGGCAGCTGCGCCGTGAAGATGAGGATCGCGAGGGAGTTGACGAATCCCACCATGACGCTGCGCGGGATGAACCGCATGAGCCGCGCGACCCCGAGCACGCCGAGCACGACCTGCAGCACCCCCGCGAGGATCACGGTGGCGATGAAGTAGTCCATGCCGTAGTCACGCGCGACCGGGGCGATCACGAGCGCGACCGCGCCCGTCGCCGCGCTGATCATGGCGGGGCGCCCGCCGAGGAACGCGATGGAGACGGCCATCACGAAGGAGGAGAACAGGCCGACCCGCGGGTCGACACCGGCGATGATGGAGAATGAGATCGCCTCGGGGATGAGCGCCATCGCGACCACGAGACCGGCGAGCACCTCGCGGGTCAGGATGCGCGGGGTCCGCAGGGCGGTGAGCACGGACGGGTCGGCCCGGTAGCGGCTCGACGATTCGGTTGTGCGGGCGGCGGCCACGGGAGTCTCCTGGGAACGGGGTTCTCTTCGCGAAAACCGGTGGGGAACGATGGGGAGCGCTCCGTTGCGCTGGAGATCGGATCACGCGATCCGGGAGCGGACCGGGGAGAGGTCTCGGCGGCTCCCAGAAACTCTAACCTGACGTAAGGGTACAGTAAAGCCATGACGGAGCGCACGGTGGAGAAGGCCACGGCAACGCCGGGCGCTGCGACGATGCACATCGGCGAGCTCGCGGAGAAGACGGGGCTCTCCCTCCGGACGATCCGGCACTACGACGAGGTCGGCCTGCTGAAGCCGTCCGGTCGCAGCGAGGGGGGTTTCCGCCTCTACACGGGCGAGGACCTGTCTCGGCTGATGCTCATCCGGCGCATGAAGCCGCTCGGCTTCTCGCTCGACGAGATGACCGACCTGCTGCGCATCATCGACACGCTGCGACACGGCGACGGCGACGGCGCCCGCGTCGATGCCGGCACGTCGTCGACGCGGGCCGAGCTGGCGTCCTTCGTCGACCAGGCCGTCGAGCGCCGGCAGCGGCTGCAGGATCAGCTCGACATGGCGGACGAGTTCCTGGCTCTGCTGCGCCAGCAGTAGTCCCGGTCGAACCCCGCAGAGGCGAACCGACAGGACACGGGAGGAGGGGGCCGGGATGGCCGACCCGGTTGGTCGCCCCCGCCGCCCACCCCACGATGCTCCGCCCCCCACGATGCTCCGCGCTCGCACGAGGCTCTCCGACGGCCGCGCTACCCTGCTCTCACGTCAGGAAAGGGCGCAGCTCGGCGCAGGTCGCCGTCGACAGAAAGGGTGCCATCGTGTGGTTCGACTCCTGGGCGGACATCCTCCGCATCATCATCGTCGGTTCCGCGGCATACGCGACCCTCGTGGTCGTCCTGCGACTGTCGGGCAAACGCACGCTGGGACAGCTGAACGCGTTCGACTTCGTCGTCACCGTGGCGCTCGGATCCATCATGGCGACCATCCTGCTCAGCTCGGACGTCTCCTGGTCGGAGGGTGCGGTCGCGTTCCTGCTCGTCGCCGCCCTGCAGTTCCTCGTCGCCTGGGTGTCGGCGCGGTGGCCGGGAGCGCGAGGCGTCTTCACCTCCCGCCCGGTCCTGCTGCTCGAGGACGGCCGCCTGCGTGAGGATGCGCTCCGCGCCAACCGGCTGACGGAGTCGGAGGTGCTGCAGGTCGTGCGCAGTAGCGGAAGCGGCGACCTCTCGACCGTGGCCGCGGTGGTCCTCGAGACGAACGGCAAGCTGAGCGTGATCCCCGCGAGCTCCATGGGCAACGGGTCCGCGCTCTCGGACGTCGCGGGGGCGGACGGGGCGTGACCCCGGACGAGCGCGCGGAATCCGCGTCGAACCGGCTCGGAGCCGCGGAGGCGCTGTCTCGCAGGCTGGACCGCCCGATGGGACTCCTCGGCGTCGTGTTCCTGTTCGTCGTCCTCGGCCAGGTCGTGGTCAGCGATGACAGCTGGACGCTGATCTTCGCGGTCCTCGGCTGGGTGTTCTGGGTGGTCTTCGTCGCGGAGTTCCTGCTGCGGGCCTACATCGCCGGCTTCCAGCGCGACTTCTGGCGACGCAACTGGTGGCAGGTGCTCTTCCTGCTCGTGCCGTTCCTCCGGTTCTTCCGCGCCCTCCAGGCCCTGCGCCTGGCGCGGCTGGTGCGCGTGGCCCGCTTCGGCGGCATCCTCTCGGCCGGGGTGCGGGGGTCGCGGTCGGCGGCGCGCCTGCTCTCCAGCCGCATCGGCTGGCTCGCCGCCCTCACGGCGGTCGTGGTGCTCGGCGCCAGCCAGCTGCTCTACGCGTTCGGCTCGCCCACCAGTTACGCCGACGCCCTCTACGTCGCCGCGCTGGCGACGGTGAACGGAGGCGGGATCGAGGCGGACGACGCGTTCTCCCGCATCCTGCACGTCGTGCTGTCCGTCTACTCGGTTGCGGTGTTCGCCACGCTCGCCGGATCCCTCGGGGCCTTCTTCCTCCGCGGCGAGGCGTCGGCAACGGACGGCGCCGCGGCCACCGCCGGAAGCCCGCCCGAGCCCGAGCGGTAGCGGGCAGCAGCGGCGAGCGTGCGCACACGGCTGCCTGCGGGTCAGTGCTGCGCGATCCCGTCGAGCAGCCGCGGGTCCAGGGGCATGCCGGTGCGGACGACGCTGATGGCGCCGTTGCTCTCCAGCACGACGACGGCCACCTCCGTGAGGTTCCTGACGCCGGCGAGGCGCAGTGCCTCCCACAACTCCTCCTGCGAGAGGCGCGCGCGCCGCAGGCTCCGCTCGAGGATCTCCTCGCCGCGCACGAGGAGGATGGCCTCGTCGCGCACGATGAGGGCGCCCCACCGCGTGCGGGAGAGCTTGTCGGCGCACCAACGCAGCACGAACAGCGTGACCAGGGCGATGACGCCCGCCGCGAGAGACGGCGTGTAGCCGGTGATGACGCGGCCGCCGACGGACCCGAGGACGAGCAGGACGACGACGTCGAACGTGGACAGCCGGGCGACGGAGCGCTGGCCGAGCACGCGAAGCAGCGCGAGGACGGCGACCGCTATGCCGACGGCGGACAGCACGACGACACCCGCCTCGAGGGGGGAGATGCCGAGGAGGTCGCTCATCCGTGCTGCGCCCGGCTGCTCGCGGAAGAGGACTCTGTGTCGTCATCGGCCTTCTGCCACGGCCACCGTCCGGTGATCTCGAGCTCCAGCGACCAGCTGAGGAACGTGCGGATGAGCACGATGCAGGCCAGCACGCCGACACTCTCCAGGGTCGGCGTCACCGCCACCGTCCGGATGATGTCCGCCGCAACCAGGAGCTCGAGCCCGAGCAGGATCGACCGACCGAGGAAACGACGGTACTTCCCGTAGACCTCGCCCTGCCTGCGGACGAGCCGGGTGAGGGCGAACAGCGTGGCGAGCACGGCGCCGACCACGACCGCGATCACCCCCGCCGCGTCGACGGCACGGCCTGCGGTCTCGATCCACTCCTGGAAATCCATACGGGTCCTTCCTCTTCGCCCCGGCGGGAGCCGCTCCTGTCCCCCGGGTTCTGATTCCTCGGGTCCGAATCAGGACGGGAGGCTGATCCGCCGGTAGCGCCGGTCGCGCACCGACAGGATGGCGGCGCCGATCACCGCGGCGACGAGCGAGCCGACGAGCACCCCCACCTTCACGTGGTCGTCGGAGTCGCTGCCCGCGCCGAAGGACAGCTCGCCCACCAGGAGCGAGACCGTGAACCCGATCCCCGCGACGAATGCCATGCCGATCATGTCCACCCAGCTGAGCGCGGGGTCGATCCTCAGCCCCGGCAGGCGGGTCAGCAGGAACGTCGTGCCGACGATCCCGACGACCTTGCCGACGACGAGTCCGGCGATGATGCCGAGGGCGACCGTCGTCTGCAGCGATTCGGCGAGTCCACCGAATCCGCCCACGGTGACGCCGGCCGAGAAGAAGGCGAAGACCGGCACGGCGACCGCGCCGGACACCACGCTCCAGCGGTCCGCGAAGTGCGGGGCGAGGCCCTCGTAGACCGGGTCGCCCGTGATGGAGTGACCGACCCGGACCCGGGCTCGCGGCCTCGCCGCGACCGGGACCACGAACCCGAGGAGCACGCCGGCGACGGTCGCGTGGATGCCGGACTCGTGCACGAGCGCCCACACGACGACCGCCAACGGGATCAGGACCCACCAGGCGCGCACCCCGCGCTGCACCGCGAACGCGAAGAGCGCGAGCGGAATGGCCGCCGCCGCCAGAGGCAGGAAGGCGACCTCGTCCGTGTAGAAGATCGCGATGATGCTGATCGCAAGGAGGTCGTCCACGACGGCGAGGGTGAGCAGGAAGGTGCGCAGCGCGGCGGGAAGATGCCGGCCGACCACCGCGATCACCGCGACGGCGAAGGCGATGTCCGTCGCGGCGGGGATGGCCCAGCCGTGCAACGCCCTCCCTTCAGCTCCAGTCCGACGACGAAGAAGAAGATCGCGAGCAGGCCGTCCGCCGCCCACGTCGAGACGGTGAGGTCGAGATGCAGGGCCGACGGCCCGAACCGGAAGTCCCGGACCGACTCGTACAGGTCCGCAGCGGGACTGTTCGCGAGCACGAGCGCGAGCACCGTCGCGGCGAGGAGCAGCGCACCGCCCACGGTGTCCTGGCTCAGGGTCTGGTGGATGCCCCGCCACATCGAGTGGGGCAGTTCGGACGTGGGCGATGCGGACTTCGCGATGGTGTCGTCCCTCTCTCTGGGGCCGGTGTTCCGGCGGGGTGCGGGTACTGAACGGTACAGGGGCGCCACTCGCCGGGGGCGGGCGTCAGCCGATGACGGGGCGCTCGTCGGGGTAGCGGAACAGGATCGTGCGATGCCGCACCGCGAGGGCTGACGCGAGGCCGATGGGACCGACGCGGCCGGCGAACATCAGCGCGCACAGCACGTACTTGCCCATGGGCGGAAGCTCCTCGCTGAGCCCGACGCTGAGCCCGCAGGTGGCGAAGGCGGAGATGACCTCGAAGAGGATGCGGTCGAGGGGCTCGCTGCTCACCGTCATGATGAGCCCGGTGGCGAGCAGCACGAGGGTGGCGCCGAGGAACGTGACACTGATCGCGATCCGGAGGGCCGTCTCCGGGATGGTGCGACCGAAGATCATGATGTTCTTGTCGCCGCGCGCCTCCGCGACGATCGCGAGGAACAGCAGCGCGATGGTGGTGACCTTGATCCCGCCTGCGGTCGACGCCGACCCGCCGCCGACGAACATGAGCGCGTCCGTGGCGAGGAGGGTCGCCGGGAACGAGTCGCCCGGGTCGATGATGCTGAATCCGCCGGATCGGGTCATCACCGAGGCGAAGACGGCGTTGTAGACCTTCTCCCCCGGTGCCATGTCGCCGATCGTGGCCGGGTTGGCCCACTCGAAGGCCCCCCACACGATGGCGCCGACGAGCAGCATCAGCACGGATACCGAGATCGTGAGCTTCGTGTGCAGGTTCCACCTGCGCCAGCGGCCGCGCGAGACCATCAGGATCATGAACACCGGGAAGCCGAGGCTGCCCACGAACACCCCGACGGCGATGGGGATCAGGACGAACGGGTCGTCGCGGAACCCGGCGAGGCCGTCCGCATGCGTGACGAACCCGGCGTTGTTGAAGGACGACACGGCGTAGAAGATCCCGTGCCACAGCCCGTGCAGCCAGCCCTCGGCAGCGATGAACCGGGGAACGAGGAACAGGGCGAGCGCCGCCTCAACGGCGAGGGTCGTGCCGATGACGATGCGGAGCAGCACGCCCACCTCGCCCAGGTTGCCGGTGCTGATCCCCTGCTGTGCGAACAGCCGGCTTCGGACGCCGAGGTTGCGGGTGACCGCCCGCGCCAGCAGGAGTGCGATGGTGACGATGCCGAGGCCGCCGACCTGGATGCCGAGCAGGATGACGATCTGACCGGTGGCCGACCAGTGCTCCGCCGTGTTCACGGTGACCAGGCCGGTGACCGTGACAGCCGACACCGCGGTGAACATGGCGTCGGGCAGCGGGGTGGCCCGGCCGTCGGCGGCGGCGACGGGCAGCCGGAGCAGGGCGGTGAACCCCAGCACGACGAGGCCGAACACCAGCAGGGCCATGAGGGCGGGAGCGCGGCTCGGGAACCGCGACAGGCGCAACCGCCCCACGGCGAGCGCGCGGGGCACGAGTCGCCGTGGGGTGTGTGTTCTCATGCGGTCGACGGGCCTGTCCTCTCGTACTCCGCGACGGCGGGCATCATGCTGGAATGTCTCGCCGACGGAACACCAGTGTGGCGCATAAGGCCCCCGTCACCGCGATCGCGCTCATCAGGAGCGCGGCGACGACGTCGAGGGACTCCAGCGGCAGTGCGGACGAATGGGCGAAGGGACTGAGGTCGCGCACCCACCGCGGCAGTCGCAGGAGGTCGCCGAGCTGCCCCGCGACGAGTGCGAGCACCAGAATCAGCCAGCCGGCCGGGACGGCCAGCCGGGGCACGAACGCGTACAGCAGTGCGGTGAGCGCGACGAGCACGAGCGCGGCGGGCACGTGGGCGAGCGCGGCCCCGATCGACTCGGGGACGCGCGCGGGGCCGTACCCCGTGAGGAGGAAGGCGAGACCGGCGGCGGTGCCCGCCGCGACCGCGACCGCCAGCACGGACACCGCCCCGACGACGACGTGGCCGAGCAGCCACGTCCCCCGGCGCAGGGGCGTGGGCAGGAGCAGCTCCGCGCGCCCCTCCGCCTCCTCCGAGCGGGCCCGCAGCACCGCCTGGACGCCTGCCGCCGCGGCCAGGACGCCGCAGATTCCGAGGATGCCGGCCGAGAACACGTCGACGACGTCCGCTCGCGCGCCGGGAACGAGCCGGCCGATGAGCTCCGCGAGGCTCCGGTTCCCGGCGATGGCATCCGCAACAGTGGGTGCAAGGGCGCCGGCGATTCCGCCGAGAACGGCGGCCGCGATGCCCCAGCCCACGAGGGTGGGCCGCTGCTGGACGAACGCGAGGCCGAGCGCCGAGCGCCTGATGCGGGTCGCGCCGGCGCGCCCCGGGCGCTCGCGGATCAGGCTCGCACCGAGGTCGCGCCCGCGCTGCAGCGCGATGGCCGCCGCTCCGAGGACGACCGTCAGCACCAGGGGCAGCAGCAGGGGCGCCGGCGAGGCGTCGCCGAACGGGGACACCGCTTGAGCCCACCCGATGGGCGACACCCAGGACGGCCAGGCGGGTTCCACGACCGTCAGATCGGCGTTGGGCCGACCGAGTGCATCCCCGACGGCGCGCAGCAGGTACGCCGCCCCCACGAGCGCCGCGGACAGCCCGTTCGCGCCGCGCGATGACGGCATCGCCTGCGCGGCGAGCGCCGCCACCACCCCGAACACCAGCCCGACTGACGCGGTGGCGACACCCGTGAGCAGGGCCCCCGCGGCATTGAGGCCCACCGCAACCAGGGCGAGCGCGACCGCCCCGCCCAGCACGGCATCTGCGAGGACGAGCGCGACGAGGCACGCGACCAGCGGAGTCTCGCGACGCATCGGCAGTGCGCCCACCACCTCGGCGCGACCCGCGTCCTCGTTCGCTCGCGTGTTGCGTACGACGAAGAAGGTCGACATGAGCGCCGAGAGCACGGCGACGAAGGCGAACCCCTGGAAGAAGAAGACCGCACCCGGGCTGATGCCGTCGGGCGTGCCGCGCAAGAAGAGGAACGCGGGATTCGCCGCGGCGACCGCAACGATGCCACGGCGGGCGGACTCCGCCGCGAACTCGGACAGCACGGCGCCGGACGACGCAAGCACCAGGAGGGCGATACCCGCGATCCAGGCCGTCAGCTGCCAGCGCTCCCGGTGGAGGAGAAAACGGACGAGCCGCGCCGTCGCGCTCATGACGTGCCCCCGACGACGGGGTCGCCGTAGTGGCGGAGGAACAGCGACTCGAGGGAGGGCGGCGTCACGGTGATGCCGGTGACGGCCCAGTGCCCGAGGGCACTGAGCACAGCGGCGGTGTCGCCGTGCTCGACCTCGAACTCGGCGCGGTCGCCCTCCCTCTCGACGATGTGCACCCCGGGCAGCACGGCCGGATCGGCGGACTGCGGCAGGCCCGTCACCCGGAACGTCGCCCGGCTGACGCCGCGCATCGCCGCCAGCGTGCCCGTCTCCACGGTGACGCCACGGCGGATGATCGTCACGCGGTCGCACAGGTGCTCCACCTCGCTCAGGATGTGGCTGGAGAGCAGCACCGTGCCACCGTCGCCTCGAATGCGCCGCACGTGGTCGCGGAAGACCGACTCCATCACCGGGTCGAGGCCGGAGGTGGGCTCGTCGAACACGTACAGCTCGGCCGGCCGGGCGAGGGCGGCGACGAGTCCCACCTTCTGGCGGTTGCCCTTCGAATACGTGCGGGCCTTCTTCCGAGGGTCGAGCTCGAAGTCCTCGAGCAGCCGTCGACGGAGAGCGGGATCCGCGCCGCCACGGAGGGAGGTCAGCAGATCGATGATCTCCCCTCCGGTGAGATTGGGCCACAGGCTCACGTCCCCCGGCACGTACGACACGGCGCGATGGACCGCCTCGGCGTCCCGCCACGGATCCGAGCCGAGCACCCGCAGGTCTCCCCCCGAGGCCCGCATGAGGCCGAGCAGGATGCGGATGGTGGTGGACTTCCCCGCGCCGTTCGGACCGAGGAAGCCGTGGATCTCGCCGTGCTCCACCGAGAGGTCGAGCCCGGCGAGAGCGATGGAGCGGCCGAACCGCTTCGTGAGTGCGGCCGCGAGAATGGCGCCGCCGTGTGCGGACATGGGTGATCCTTCCGAGCAGACTGAACGCCCGTGACGGTCGGCGGGGCGTACGCGAAAACGCGTGCCGACCAGGCTTCCCGGCTCACCGAATGATCACGTTACACCCGCGCGGGCGCCTCCGACAGGGGTGATCCGTGCGCCTCGCGACACCGATTCCCCGGTCGATTCCCCGGGGACGCGGTGCCTTCCGAGGGGCCATCACGCGGTCGTCAGAGTTCCGGGTCGGTCAGTAGCGCGCGGAGTCGTGCGCGGACCTCCCGGTTGACCTCGAGCTCGTCGAGCACGCCGTCGATGTCCGAGGCGAACGTGCGCACGTGGGGCTCGACCTCGTCGAGCCACGCCGACACCTGCGCGGGCGTCCAGGCGGCCTGGCGATCGGCCGTCGGGCCACCGTGGGCCCCGTGGCCGGCCATCGCCCGCACCGACACGGCGTAGTCGGCCACGACCTCCTCCGGCCGAACGCCGGCGTTCGCAAGGAGCACCGCGCTCACCATGCCGGTCCGGTCCCGCCCGGCGGCGCAGTGCACGAGTATCCCGGGCTCCGCCTCGGCGACCGCCGTCAGCGCGTCACGCACGAGCGCGGGCAGGATGCGCACGTTGTACCGCCAGTACTCCGGTGAGTCCAGGATGGGCATGCACACCGCCCGGAACTCGGCATCCGTCTGGTCCTCCGTGGGAGCGAGCACGATCGAGAGCCGCTCCGGCGGCGGCGCGTCGGGGTCTCCGGTGCGGGACCCCACCTCGTCGGCACTGCGCAGATCGACCACGGACCGGAGACCCCATCGGTCGGCGGTGTCCCAGGCGGCGGAGGTGAGCAGCTCGCGCCGAGGACCACGCGCGACGCGGCCGTGCACCGTCCGCCCGGTCGGCGACAGCGGCGTCGCGAGTCCGCCGAGGTCGCGGATGTTCCGGCTGCCGTCCCAGTCGAGCTCGCGCATCCGGCGATGCTACCGACGGCTTCGTGGGCGAGCGCTGGGCCGTCCTCGTCGTGCGGGACCTCCTCGTCGGGCCGCGTCGCCACGCGAGCACGTTCTCGCCGGCCGCCTGATGCGTCGACCGGCGGCAGGTCACAGGTCGCCGGTCACAGGTCGTACATGCCGCCGTAAGGCATCTCATCGTCGCCGGTGTCGCAGGGGTCGAACTGCACGGTCTCCACCGAGAACATGATCTGGGTGTGCGGCGACACCATGACGCTCACCTCACGGTTGCCGACGACGATGAAGTCGACGAACGCCCCCTCTGTCCGCACGGCGGCTTCGATGCGCCGCTTGAGCTCGGAGACGTCCTGACCCTGGGCGAGGAACGAGCTCCTGCCGTTGATAGCGATCTCTGTTCTCACCATCGTCTGCACATCGGTCATCCGGCGACCCTAGTCCGGATGGCCGGCCCGCGGTGGCGACGGCGGGCCGACGGAACGTGTCGGACCCGCTCAGGAGATCCAGATCACGATGCCGGTGAGATCGTGCAGCACGGCCGCCACGCCGGCGCGGAGGGCGTCCGCCGATCGCGCGGTGGTGAACGACTCGGCGTCGTACGGAGTGGAGGTGACGAGCCCCTCGCCCCGGAACGACGCGCCCGCCCAGGTGACGGCGGTGACGTTGGAGGTCGGTTCGGGAATCTCGGCGCCGAGCACGAGGAACGGCTGGGCGAGGTGGCTCGCCGACACGGTGGCCAACGGATCGACGAGATCGTTGCCCACGCTCACGATGAGGTCGGGGTTCAGGTCCATCGCGTCGACGATCCCGTCGATGAGGTCCTCGTCCGCCTCGACCGTGCGCAGGTCGACGCCCTCCTCGTCGGCCCACTCGCGAACGGCCTCGGACAGCGTCGCCGTGGGCTGATCGTCGCCGGCGGTGAGGAGCACGACGCGGTAGCCCGGTGCCGGGCGCACCCCGTCCCACGAGCCCGCCGCCGGAACGATGGTCGACTCCGGTGCCGGCGGTGACGAGGGGAGGAACCCGTCCGCCAGCGCACCCCGCGCGGGCGGGGGAACGCGGTCCGCCGCCCATCCGTCGGTCCCGCAGGCGGCGAGCGTCAGCGTGGACAGGATCGCCGTCGAGAGCAGCACACCGGCTCGTCGTGCCATTCGCGCGGGTTCCAATCGTCGGGGTGCGCTCGTGGGCGCACAGATGCGATCCAGTCTCCGGCGGCCGCGCCCGGCGCACCAGTGCCCCTGCCGATCGTTCGCGCGCCGTTGGGGAACGGTCCCCCTCCGGTTCACCCACCACGGACACCCTCCTTCGTACCGGCTGCTGAGGGAGACACATGGTCAACGGTGTAAGACGAGCGATCATCTTCTGCATGGCGGGCATCGCCGTCGTGGGATCGGGCCTGTCGACGGCAGCACCCGCGGAGGCGCACGGGTTCAGCTCCGTCGTGTACGCCGACGTGACGTCGCCGGAGGCCGGCCTGGTCCGAACGGAGCTGCAGCTGGAGTACGACCTCCTCGTCGTCTCCGCGGCGGACGCGGAGGACGACGATGCGCTGTTCCGGGACGGCATCGACGCGTTCGAGAACGGCGGCGCCGAGGAGCAGGCGACCGCGCTGCAGGAGCACGTCGATCCCGTGCTCGCCTACGTCACCGACCGGTTCACCGTCACGTCGGGCGAGGACGCGTGCGCTCCCCGCCTGGCGGCAGGCATCACCATGACCCAGCAGCAGGGCGTGCCCTATGCGATCCTCACCCTCGACCACTCGTGCGTCACCGCGGGCGACGCCCATGAGGTGACGAGCGCGCTGTTCGGCGACGACGAGGGCTACGTCACCGCCACGAAGACGATCCTGACCTACGACCTCGACGACCGGTCGGGCAGCGCCGCCCTCGACGCTGACCAGCGGTCCTTCTCCACCGCGCAGAGCGCCGCGGCGCGCTTCTGGGAGTTCTTCCACCTGGGCGCCGAGCATCTGCTGACCGGCACCGACCACGTCCTCTTCCTCCTGGCGCTGATAGCCGGCTCGCGGCGCCTGCGGGAGGTCGTTCTGACCGCCACCGCCTTCACGGTGGCGCACTCGGTGACGTTCATCCTCGCCGCCACCGGCCTCGTCTCCGTGCCCGCGGAGATCATCGAGCCCATCATCGCGCTGTCGATCTCGGTGGTGGCGGCGTGGCATCTCTGGCGCCTGTGGCGCCGGGGACGCGCCGCGAACTCCTTCGACGGCAGCAGCGGTCGACTCGGGCTCGACCGCGCCGGCTGGATCCGCCTCGCGGTCGTGTTCCTGTTCGGCCTCGTGCACGGGCTCGGGTTCGCGAGCGCGCTGGGCATCGACGAACCCTGGTCCTGGGCCCTCCTGTGGTCGCTGCTGGTGTTCAACCTCGGCATCGAGGTCGTGCAGCTCGCGATCATCGCGGTGCTGTTCCCGCTCCTGGCGCTGCTGCGCCGACGCGCGCCCCGGTTGGGACTCTGGTGCACGGGTGCGCTCGCCGTCGCCGTCGCCATCGCCGGCCTCGTGTGGTTCGTACAGCGTGTGCTCGGCCTTTGAGTCCGCTGTGAGTGTTCTCACTCATGCCATTCCGGAAAAGGTTGCAGTTCGTGAAAAGTTCACCCACCGGGAGAAGTCTGAGGTTCTGCCCCCCGAATCAACAGAAACGGACGACATGTCAACCCTCCGCACAACACCACGACCACGGAAGCACGCGCGCACGCGCGCGTCCGTGTGGCTCTCCGCCGTCGCCGTCGGAACCTCCGTCGCCATGGGAAGCGTCCTCGCCGCTCCCGCCATGGCCGCGACCCCGGCGTCCCCGGCCACCCTGTCCGGCGTCATCCTCGGCGTCGGCGCGAACGAGTCGCAGCGCATCGTGACCTGGTACTCCTCCACCGACACGGTTCAGTCCGTGCAGCTCGCGCCGACGTCGTCGCTCGCGGACGGCGCATTCCCGGCCACCGCCGCCTCCTTCTCGGCCGTCGGGTCGAAGAACATCGAGTCGAGCGGCGGATACAACCGGCACGCCACGCTCACCGCGCTCGAGGAGAACACCGAGTACTCCTACCGCGTCGGCAGCGAGGGGGCATGGTCGGCGACCTACTCGTTCCAGACCCAGTCCTTCGACGGCGAGTACGATTTCCTCTTCTACGGCGACCCGCAGATCGGCTCCTCGGGCGACCTCGAGAAGGATGAGGCGGGTTGGCGCGACACGCTCGACGTCTCCCTCGCCGCGAATCCTGACGCGCAGATCCTCGTCTCCGGCGGCGACCATGTGGAGAGCGCGAACGTCGAGGAGCAGTGGGACTCCTTCCTCGCTCCCGACAAGCTGCGCCAGTACCCGTGGGCGGCCACCATCGGCAACCACGACGTGGGAGGCAAGGCCTACGAGCAGCACCTCTACACGCCGAACACCGACCGTTCCGGCGCTTACTACCGCAACGGCGACCCCACGTCCGACTCCTCGGGCGGTGACTACTGGTACATGTACAACGACGTGCTGTTCATCGACCTGAACAGCAACAGCTACGCGACGTCGCAGGGTGGCGGCGGTGACGAGGCGCACGTGAAGTACGTCACCGACGTCGTCGAGCAGCACGGCGACGAGGCGAAGTACACGGTGCTCGTCTACCACCACGCGATCTACTCCCCCGCCGCGCATGCGCAGGACACCGATAACAAGATCCGTCGCGTCGACTTCCCCACGACGTTCTCCGAGCTCGGGGTCGACCTCGTGCTGCAGGGTCACGACCACAGCTACTCGCGCAGCTACGAGATCAAGAACGGCGAGAAGGCGAACACCGACGAGCAGCCCGGCACCGCCGAGGTGGCCCCCGGACCCGGCGGCGTCATCTACGTGACCGCGAACTCCGCATCGGGCTCGAAGTACTACGACATCACCGCGCCCGACAACTCCGGCACCAGTGGCGCGGGCAACGGGGCAGACCCGCTGAACCCCGAGAACTACTGGTACAACTCGGTGCAGAACCAGGAGCACGTGCGTACGTACGTCAAGGTTCAGGTGCAGAAGGACCAGCTGGTCGTCGAGAACATCCGCAGTGGCACGTGCGACGGTCCCAACGCCGCCGTGGAGCTGGGGAACGTCGACTGGTGCGGTCCGGACAGCGGCGCCTCCCCGGCGCAGCCGGTCGGCTCGATCGTCGACTCCGTCACGATCCTGCCGAACCACGGCGCAGGTGAGGACATCCAGGTGACGGTCCCCGAGGCCGCCCCCGGCGAGTTCGGCTGGGAGATCGACGGCCGCAACGGCCTCGTCGACCTCGGCACCGCCGTCGACCGTGGCGGCGACTACTTCCAGGCGGCGGGCCAGCTCAACCCGATCGCGGTCTCCGACACCCGTCGGACCCGTGCTGCGTGGTCGATCTCCGCTGCGGTCGGCGACTTCCGCGACGGAACCGACGCCTTCTCCGGCAAGTACCTGGGGTGGAGCCCGAAGCTCGTCGAGACCGGAGCCGGGGCGAAGCCGGCGCGATCGGTGCAGTCCGGTTTCGATCGGGGCGACGGACTCTCCGTCTCGCGCCTCCTCGCTTCCGCCGGTGAGGGGCACGAGCGCGGCACCGCGAAACTCGGTGCCGATCTCGACCTGAAGATCCCCGGGGCGGTGGACAAGGGAAGCTACCGCGCGACCCTCACCATCACCGCGCTCGCCGACTAGTTCGTCGAACCCACCCGGTGGGGCGCGCCCGCGACGGCGCGTCCCACCGGGATTCGTCCATTCCACCCCACTTCCCACCCCTCACTCCGTCACCGACCCCATTCGCACCATCGAGGATTCCCATGAGCGCCCCCATCCCCCTCTCCGCCCGTGCCGCCGTGGTCGCCGTGTGCACCGCCCTTGCCGTCGCACTGATGCCCGCGGGCGTCGCGAACGCGGCGGACGACGACGCGAGCTGGACGGTCCGCACGGCATCCAACGACTTCGGCGCCGAGCGCACCAGTTACAGCTACACGGTGAACCCGGGCTCGTCGGTGACCGACGCGATGACGGTGGCCAACCACGGCAGCGCGGCCCTCGACCTCGGCGTCTACGCGGCCGACGGGTTCACCACGGATGCCGGCGAGCTCGACCTCCTGGTGGGCGGTGCCGAGAACGCGAACATCGGGGCGTGGGTGGAGACGGACTCGAGCCGCCTGGTCATCGCGCCGGGCGAAACGGTCGACGTGCCGTTCTCCCTCACCGTCCCCGAGAACGCCACTCCGGGTGACTATGCGGGCGGCATCGTCACGTCCCTCGCCCAGCCGGACGACACGAGCACCATCACCGTCGACCGTCGCCTCGGCATCCGCATCGCGCTGCGCGTGGCGGGCGATCTCGTGCCGGGCCTCACCGTCGACGACGCCCGCATCGACTGGGACGGTGCGTTCTTCCCGTTCGCCGGCGGCACCGGCGCGGTGAGCTACACGGTCCGCAACACCGGCAACGCCGTGGTCTCCGCGCGGCAGAGCGCGACGGTCGCGGGACCCTTCGGTTGGTGGCCCGTGGCTGCTGCGGCGATCGAGGATTCGCCGCAGCTCCTTCCGGGCGAGAGCCGGGACGTCACCGTCGCCGCTCCGGGCGTACCGCCCCTGCTCTGGCTGACCGGGAGTGTCGTGGTCACCGCTGTGGTCACCGACGCGTCGGGCTCGACCACCACCCTGGAGCCCATTCGCGCGGCCGCGAACGGCTGGGCCGTCCCCTGGCTGCTGCTGCTCCTCCTCGTGGCGCTGGTCGCGCTGATCATCCGGGTGCCCCGCGCACGCAGACGCCGGCGGGCGCGGGCGCAGGAGCTCGAGGACGCCCGCGTGCGGGAGGCGGTGGAGAGTGCCCTCCGCGGCACCGGTGAGGTGCCGGCGACCGTGGGCCAGAGCAGCGGCCACCACACCCCCTGACGCCGTGCCGACGCGCGCGGCCTCGCGGCCGGCGCACAGGGCGTCGGCGTAGGATCGAACCACGGGTCCGCATCATTCGGGTGGAGCGGATTCGTTCGGGGTGGAGACGGCTGGGTACCGGCTCCGCGACCCTCCTGGTGCGCTGACACGCCGCCGGGAGGGCTCCTCACCCGTGCCTCCGGCACGGCAGCGTCCTGCGGGGGCGGAGCGAGGGGACGGGGGCGGCATCGCGCCGTCGTGCGCTGCGTGCCTCCCCCGGCGAGGGGCGCCGCCATGACCCCGGAACGGGGACTATGCCGTCCCGGGCGGAGTGGGCGATCCTGGGCTCACCGTCTCAATCCCGAAGGAGCCTCCCTCGTGTACTCGATCGCCTACCTGAGCTCGGCGAGTTTCGCCTTCTCCGACGACGACCTGGCAACCCTGCTCATGAACAGCCGAGCGAACAACCGTGCCATGCAGCTCACCGGCATGCTGCTGTTCCGCGACGGACGGTTCATGCAGGTGCTCGAGGGTCCGGAGCACACCGTGCGTGCGCGCTACTCGGTCATCGCCGGCGACCCTCGGCACCGCGACGTGCGGAAGCTGTACGACGAGACGTACGAGGAGCGCCAGTTCCCGGACTGGTCGATGGGTTATCCGCCCGTGACCGACACCATGGCCGGCGTGATCCCCGGCTTCACGGACTTCTTCGGCGAGAACGCCAGCCGACTCGACCTCACGCTGCAGGCTTCACGCGCTCGCCTGCTGCTCGAGTGGTTCCGCAACCAGACCACCTCATCCGCGACGGTGGCCAAGGCCTCCTGAGCCGGCCGCCGCAGAGCCCCGTCATGGATCCTGCCCGCTATGCGGCGGGCAGGATCTCGGACAGCAGGGTCTCGACGCGGCCGCGGATGCCGTGGCGGGCGCGGCGGACCGTGGTGATGTCCGTGCCGGCCGCGGCGTCGCGATCGCCTCGACATCGAGGCTGCCGAGCGGTCAGGGTGGAATGGTGGATCTTCTACTCGCCTTCGCCGTCGTGCTGCTCTGCGCCGCCTTCATCTCCGGGATTGCGCATCGGACGATCATCTCCACCGCGGTCGTCTTCCTCGTCGCGGGATTCCTGCTCGGCGACGGCGTTCTGAACGTCGTTCCTCTCACGCCCGGGGAGCCGATCGTCACCACGCTCGCCGAGCTCGCGCTCTTCTCCGTCCTCTTCACGGACGGTCAGCACGTCGGTTTCCGCGACCTGAGGTCCGCCTGGCGGCTTCCGGGGCGTGCCCTGCTGCTCGGCATGCCGCTCACCTTCGCCGTGACGACCGGGATCGGGATGCTCCTGCTCGGCCTGTCGCTCACCGATGCCATGCTCATCGCGGCGGTGCTCGCCCCGACCGACCCGGTCTTCGCGTCGGCGATCGTGGGACGGCCCGAGGTGCCCGAGCGTCTCCGCCGGCTCCTGAACGTCGAATCGGGCAGCAACGACGGTCTCGCGCTGCCGTTCGTGCTCGTCCTCATCGCGCTCGACGGCGGGCCTGAGGTCGAGTACGGCACGCTGGTGAGCGAGCTCGGACTCGGCGTCGTCATCGGCGTCGCCGTGCCGCTCGCGGCCGTGGGCATCCAGCGACTGGAGCGCATCGCACCGCTGCGTCGGTTCCGTCTGCTCTCACCGACCGCGACGTACGCTGCGCTGATCCCCGTGGCGATCGGACTCATCGTGCTGGCGACAGCGCAGCTGACCGGCGCCAACCTCTACCTCGCGGCATTCTCCGCGGGAATCACCGTCGCGACGGTCGCACCGGAGCTGCGGGACGCGTTCCAGCAGTTCGGCGAGCTGGCCACCGAGCTGCTCAAGCTGCTGGCGATCCTCGTCTTCGGCACCCTGGTCTCGCCGCAGCTGCTCGCCGGACTGCCGCTCGGCGGATACCTCTTCGCCGTCCTGTCGCTCGTCATCGCCCGGCCGGTGGCGGTCATCGCCGCCCTCACGCGGAGCCGCATGCCGTGGAACGAGAAGCTCACCGCCGCGTGGTTCGGGCCGAAGGGCTTCGCCTCCGTGCTCTACGCGCTGCTGGTCCTGAACAGCGGGATCGAGAACGCCGAGTTGCTGTTCCACATCATCGTCGCCTCGATCGTCGTGTCGATCGTGGCCCACTCCTCGACGGACGTGCCCATCGCCGCCTACTTCGCACGCCGATCGCCTCAGGCCGGGCAGGCGGACGGGCGCGACGTCTCCGCCGCGGCCGACGATCCGCACCGTCCGCACCTCTGAGCCACGGAACGGGCACCGTGGGTGATCGCGAGGAACCCGGTGCCGGAGGTGATGCCGGCGGACGACCCCATCGTCCGGGCGGGTCAGAACTGCCGCGACGAGCGCCCGCCGATCCCGCTGTCACGTCGTCATCGTGCCGGGCTTCTCAGGACGCGGTACGGGTTGCCAGGACTCGGGCGAACAGCAGCACGAGAAGCCCCGCCACGGGCACGATCAGCAGGCCGGAGCGCAGGGAGGAGGCGTCGGCGATGGCGCCCACGACGGGCGGTGAGAGCAGGAACCCGAGCCGCAACAGCCAGCCTACGATCGTGAGGCCGGTGCCGGGGCGGAAGCCGGGCAGCTCGTCGGCGGCCTGCATCGCCGCGGGGATCAGGGTTGCGACGCCGAAGCCGGCCACGCCGAACCCCGCGATCGCGCCGGGGATGCTCGGGAACGCGAGTGCCGCACCCATTCCGACGAGCACCAGCACGCCGCCGAGACGCGCGATGGCGCGCTGGCCGAAGCGGTCGACCATGCTGTCGCCCACCATCCGGCCGACGAACTGCATGCCCTGAAGCGAGATGAAGCCGAGGCCCGCGACGAAAGCGGATGCACCGAGGTCGCCCGAGAGGTAGATGGCGGACCATGAGCTGCCCGCGTCCTCGACGATCGCGCCGCCGGAAGCGATGACCACGAGCGCGAGCAGGATTCCGTAGCGCGCGACGAGGCCGAGGGCCTTCGGCGAGGCGGCGACCGCGACGCCCGTCTCGGCGTCCGCGGCGCCGTCGGGGTCTCGTGTGTCACCCGCGTCGGGCGTCGGCTCCGGCCCGGCCAGCAGCCAGCGGTAGGAGACGAGCGCAGCGGCGCAGAACACCGCCCCGGAGATCGCGAGATGGGCGAGCAGTGGGATCCCCATGGCCGCGGCGGCGGCGCCCATGGCCCCGCCCGTCACGGCACCGATGGACCAGATGGCGTGGAAGGAATTGATGATGGACCGGCCGTAGAGTCGCTGCACGCGCAGCCCGTGGGAGTTCTGCGCGACGTCGGTGATGGCGTCCATGGCGCCGGCCAGGAAGAGCGCGAGCGCGAGAGCGAGCCACCCGGGTGCGACTCCCGTGAGCAGGAGCCCGAGTGCGGTCACGAGTGTCGCGCCGATGGCGACCCGTGAGGAGCGGAACCGGCGGATGAGGAATCCGGCGCTCAGCCCCGCGATGAGGGCACCCAACGGGTAGGCCGCGACCGCCGTACCGAACGCCGCGTTCGTCAGTCCGAGGTCGGCCTTGATCTGCGGGTAGCGCGGCAGCAGATTCGCGATCAGGGCCCCGTTCGTGAAGAACAGCACTCCGACGGCGACCCGTGCGCGCCCCGCGGCACGCCGATCGAGTGGTGCGGTGATCCGAGGCGGTGAGGATGACAAGGGGGGAACTCCGATACGACTGGGGCCCGTGAACCGTGCCGGGCGGGCCGTGAACATTCACGGCCCCGGCGACGGTAGCAGTACTGGGGGCGATGCCGAGGCGGAGGGTGGTGCAGGGCCGACGGACGACGATCGGACCCGTGCTCGAGGATCCGCGCAACCCGTACCTCGCCGAGCTGGCGTCAGCTCTCGGTCGCGTCGCGGCGGAGAGGGACTGGGGCGTGCTGCTCAGCGACTTCCGCACCGACCGGGACAAGAGCCGCACCCGGCTGGCGTCGATCGTCTCCCGGGTGGACGCCCTCACCCGCACGGGGTGCCGCTCGGACGCCCTTGCCCTTCTTCCCGACATGGCCGGAAGCCGAGCGCGTTCAGGACGAGCCCCTCGGTGAGGAGCGCGCCTCCCCGTAGGGCGGACGGGACTTGAACCCGTGACCGACGGATTATGAGTCCGCTGCTCTAACCAGCTGAGCTACCGCCCCGAGCGCCCGCGAGCAGTGCGGCGGCCGCTACTCCTTCGTTGTCGCGGAGGAGGGATCGGTGACGGGATCCGCCACCGGCTCCCCACGATACAGGCTCTCGAACGTGGTCAGCGTGCGCTGGATGTCGTGCGCGGCGACGACGCTGAGCGACTCGCGCTTGAACCTCAGCAGCTCCTCCTGCGGCATCTCGAGCACGCGCCGCAGCTTCTCCGCCAGATCCTTCTCATCCCCGGGAGCGAAGAGGAAGCCGTTCTCGCCGTCGTGCACGAGGTGGGGCAGCGCCATCGCGTCGGCGGCCACGACGGGTAGCCCCGAGGCCATCGCCTCCATGGTGGCGATGCTCTGCAGCTCGGCGATGCTCGGCATAGCGAAGACCGTCGAGCGCGTGTACGCGCGGCGCAGCTCCTCCTCGGACACGTAGCCGGTGAAGGTCACGTCGTCGGCGATGCCGAGGTCCGCCGCGAGCTGCTCCAGGTTCTTCCTCTGGTCGCCGCCGCCCACGATGTCGAGCTTGGCGTTCAGCTCCGCCGGGAGCAGCTTCACGGCTCGCAGCAGCACGTCGATGTGCTTCTCCCCCGTGACGCGGCCGACGAACGTGATGCGGTTCTCGGAGCGCGGGCCGAAGTCGGCGGTGTAGTTCTGCATGTCGATGCCGCACGAGATGGAGTGCACCCCGCTGAGGCCGGTGTACTTCTCGAGGTACTGCGCCGCCTTGCGGGTCGGCGTCGTCACGGCCTCCGCACGGCCGAACGTGCGCCGGGCGGCACGCCAGGCCATCCTGATGGCTCTCTGCTGGAGCCCCTTCGGCAGCAGCGTGTGCTCGAGCATGTTCTCGGGCATGAAGTGGTTGGTGCCGATGATGCGGATGCCGCGCTTCTGCGCCTCGATGCTGAGTCCGCGACCGGTGACGATGTGCGACTGGAAGTGCACCACGTCCGGCTGCACCGCGTCGAGGACGCGGGCGCTGTTCTGGTTGATGCGCCACGGCAGGGCGAACCGCAGCCAGTCGTGCGGGTACCAGCGCCAGCTCCGCAGGCGGTGCGCGGTCATCTCCTGACCCTCGTGCACCTCGGTCCAGGTGCCGTGGGTGCGGGATGCCGCCGGGGCGAGGATGTGGACCTCGTGCCCGCGCTCCACCAGGCCCGCCGCGAGGCGCTCGGCGAACTTGGCCGCACCGTTCACGTCCGGCGGGAACGTGTCCGCGCCGATGAGGATTCGCAGCGGCTTCCGGGCCGGCACTGCGGCGGCCTTCGCGTCGCGGGGGTCTGGCACTCGGGGGTCCTAGCTACGGGGAGACGGGTGGCGCGCTCGGCCGCATGGACGAGCCGATCGCTTGGCTCGCAACGCTACCGCACCGCATTCGGGAGCCTCGGTGACTCTCCGCACTACTTGATCTGCGGGTGGAACTTCGCCAGCTGGAAGACCCCGAAGATGGCGACCGCCGCGGACACGACGAACGCGACGACCGCGTACAGGGGCGCCTCGGACGCCTCGCCGAGCACGATGACGCCGATCCCCACGGCGACCAGCGGATCGACGACCGTGAGCCCGGCGATCACGAGGTCCGGCGGTCCGGACGCGTAGGCGTTCTGCACGAAGTAGGCCCCGAGTGCGGCCGCGCTGAGCAGCGCGACGATGCAGACGACGGTCAGCAGCTCGAAGTCACCGGTGCGGATCCGAACGATGACGACCTTCGCCAACGTGGCCACGAAGCCGTACAGCACTCCGGCGCCCAGGATGTACGCGATCGCTTTGAAGCGACGGCGGAGGTAGGCGTAGCCGACCCCGAACACCACGAGCACGACGGCCAGGATGGCGAGGATCGTGAGCAGCTGACGCGTGCTGATCGGCGTCTCCTTGGCGAACACCGCGGCGAACAGCACGAAGAGGCCGACGCCGCCGACGCAGATGGCGATGGCACGAACGCTCGGAGCGTCCAGCGGCGTCTTCGTGACGCGCGCGTTCACGACGGCGGTGATCACGAGCGCCACCGCCCCGAGCGGCTGCACGACGATGAGCGGCGCGATGCCGAGGCTCAGCAGCTGCAGCACGATGGCGAGCCCGAGCATGAGCGTGCCGAGAACCCACGACGGACGCGACACCAGAGCCATGAGGTGGGCACGGGTGAGACCACCCGTCGCCTGCACGCCGGATTGTTCCTCCACCTTGGTGACACCGCGCGACTGGAACTGGGCGCCGAGAGCCAGGAAAACCGCTCCTATCAGCGCAATCGGGATGCCGAGCGCCTGAAAGGGGGTGAGCGAGATCTGCTCGGTGATGTCGTTCAGGTCGGGCGGCACGCCATGACTGTAGCGGCTGGCCCGCCGATATCCTTGGCGAATGGCCGTGCTCCCGATCCGGATTACCGGAGACCCCGTTCTGCACTCCCGAGCCGTCGAGGTCACGGAGTTCGACGACGGGCTGCGGTCCCTCGTCGCGGACATGTTCGAGACGATGGACCTCGCGCCCGGGGTCGGGCTCGCCGCACCGCAGGTCGGGGTGCCCCTCCGCGTGTTCGTGTACGCGTACGAGACGGAGGACGGCGAGCCGCTGCGGGGCGTCGCCATCAACCCCGAACTGTGGATCTCGCCCCCGCCCGTCGGCCCGGCCGACGAGGACCTCGAGTCCGAGGGGTGCCTCTCCTTCCCGGGCGAGCGCTTCCCGCTCCGGCGGTCGGAGCGGGCGCTGCTCCGCGCGGTCGACCTGGCGGGCCAGCCGTTCGAGATCGAGGCCGAGGGGTGGTTCGCGCGCATCTTCCAGCACGAGTTCGACCACCTGGACGGCGTTCTGTACACCGACCGCCTCGAGTACGTCTACACGAAACCGGTCGCCAAGATCGCCCGTCGCAGCGGCTGGGGGGTCCCCGGCGTCAGCTGGACCCCGGGCATCGACCACCTCGAGGACTGACCCGGTCGACGGGGGGACCACGCGTCGGCGGATCGGCCTCGTGCGGCTCCGCCGCTCGCACCCCGCCGCGAGCAGCCCTATCGGTGAGGCCGACCGAGGTCGTCCCCGCGGTCCGCGGCGCCCCGGCGCGCGCCCGACCGTGCCGCCAAGAAGACGGCCAGCACCACGAGACCGATGATCGCGGCGATGACGGCGAGCACTCCGAGAAGGATGAGGAGGTGCCAGCCTGCGAGAGAACCCATGGAGCGACTGTGGCAGTTCCCGTGCGATCAGGCAACGCGAACCGCCGCGCGCGGGGGCGGGGGCGGATCCCGCGGTCACGCCCCGCGTGCGTCGGCGACCGCCGCCGTCACGCGAGGGCGCGGACCGCCGCCGCCACCCCGGCCGCCGCGATCACGACCACGATGAACGGGACCCGGACCGCGTAGAGCAGCGCTGCCACCAGCAGAGCCGGGACGCGTGCATCGAGCACGACGGCGGCGCCCTGGCCGAGCGTCTGCACCGCGATCAGGGCGGAGAGCAGCGCGACGGTCAGCAGGTTCGCGATCCGGGCGGGTGCCGGCTTCTCGAGCACGGCGGGCGGCACCGCGTAACCGATGAGCTTGATCGCCGCGCACGCGATCGAGGCGAGCAACACGATGTGCCAGGCGGTCACCTCTCCCCCTCCCCGACCTCGGCGGCGACGGTGCCGTCAGTTCCGGGCGCACCACCGCCACCGCCGCCGGGCGATCCGGCCGGGCGGGCGAACACGTTCGCGGCGCCCACCAGCACCGCGACGAGTGCGGCCGCCAGCACGGGCACGCCCGGCGGCACCAGCGGGGTGAACGCCGTGGCGACCACGGCGGCGCCGACGGCCACGGCGATCGGCTGCGCCTCCCGCAGACGCGGCCAGAGCAGGCCCAGGAAGGCGGCGGCCGCAGCTGCGTCGAGCCCGTACTGCCGCACGTCGCCGAGCCGGTCGCCGATGACGGCGCCGACGACGGTCATCGCGTTCCAGCCGACGAACACGGCGCATCCCGCAACCCAGAAGCCCAGGCGCTGGGCGCGCGGCTCGGTCTGCGCGGTGGCGACCGCGGTCGACTCGTCGATCGTGATCCATGCGGCCGCGATCCGGCGCAGCGGCCCCCCGCCCACGATGGGCGCCATGCGGATGGAGTACAGCGCGTTGCGCGAGCCGAGCAGCACCGCACTGGCGATGGCGACGGGGCCGGCCGCCAGGCCGCCCGACGCCAGCACGCCGACGAGGGCGAACTGGGATCCGCCGGTGAACATCACGGCGCTCAGCACAACCGTCTGCCAGATGTCGAGACCCGCGGCGACCGAGAGCGCCCCGAACGAGATGCCGTACGCACCCGTCGCAGCGCCGACGGCGATGCCCGTCCGCACGGCCGCCCGCTCGGCGTCGCTGCGCGCCACACGCACCACCTTCCCGGTTCCCGGTCCACCAGGGCCGGAAGCGGCTGCTGAGCATCCCGCCGTGAACGGGAACGACTCTACCGATCCGCGCCTCTCCGGCGGCTAGCGCTCGACGTTCAGCAGGACTCCGGAGTTCGACCCGTCCGTCACCACGAGGTTGCCCGCCGCGGCGAGCTCCTTGAGCGTGTCGAGGTAGCGCTGCTGCAGGATCTGCGGCGACAGCGAGGCGTTCAGCAGGGCGTTGGCGTCGGCCTCGGCCTGTGCGTTGACGACCTTCTGCTGCGCCTTCACCTCCTGCGCCTGCAGGTTCGCCTGTTCCTTCGTCACGTTGATCTGCGCCTCCTGCGCAGCGGCGTAGCTTGCCACGACGGACTCCGGCGGGCGGATCTCCTGCAGGGAGATGCTGTCCACCACGACACCGTCGTCCTCCCAGCGCGACTCGAGGGCCTGGAGCACGGCCGTCTCCACCTCGCCGCGCTTGGTCAGCAGGTCGATGGTGGAGAAGCTGTTCGGCACGAGGCGCACAACGGAGCGGACGTCCTGCTCGATGAAGGACTTTTTGAAGTTGTCCTCGTTGAGGAACTCGCGGTAGATCTCTGTGACGGCGTTCGGACGGATCGAGTAGCGCAGCGCGATGTCGACGTTGCTCGACACGCCGTCCTTGTCCTGCGCCGTGATCTGCGGTCCGTTCGCCGCTCCGCCCGAGTTGTCGGACAGTTCGCCGTTCTTGCCCGCGAACACGACCTGCTGGTTGCGGATGTTGAAGGTCACGGTCTCGACCCAGGGCGCCTTCGTCTGCAACCCGGTGCTGTTGTTCTGGCCGACGATGTTGCCGGTGATGTCCTTCAGCACCTTGGCCTCGCCGGCGTCCTGCGTGTAGAGCGAGGCGGAGGCGAGGCAGATCAGGGCGATGACGCCGAAGCCGGCGCCGGCGAAGCCCGCGACCCGGTTCGGCGCACGCGTGGGCTCCGGCTCCTTCGCCGAGCCCTTCTGGGTGCTGAACCTGCCGAAGCGGGCGACGAGCAGCGCGATGGCCGCAAGGACGATGAAGATGATTCCGCCGACCATCTGAGTCTCCTTCGAGCCGGGGCCCGCGCTCGGGTCTCGCGCAGGTCGCCATCGCGCGCGCTGTTTCCGCGCGTGCGAACACTCCTCGAACTATAGGTGCGGCGAGGGCCCGTTTCCGGTCCATCGAGCTCCGGGAGGCGGACACGGTGGCATCTGGGGCGCCGCGCGGGAGGGCCGACCGTCGCGGAGGGGCAGGAGCAGGGCGGCGGCGGGCCGGCGCGGCGTGCGGACAGCAAAAAGCCCCCAGCCGTGGAGGACTGGGGGCTTCGCTCCCCGAGTTGGACTCGAACCAACAACCTGCCGGTTAACAGCCGGCTGCTCTGCCAATTGAGCTATCGAGGATCGCTGAAACAGCTTCGCCAGCTTACCCGATTCCCGTCACTCACCAAATCGGCCGCCCGCGACCCCGCCACCCGCGCCGGGTGCGCCGCGGAGCGCGGTGGGGCGGCACCGGGGACCGCGTTCAGGGCGCCCGGTCGGGTTCAGGCGCGCAGCAGGTGGGTGGGTGACGGCACGGGTTCGGCGAGGCCGAGCTGCGTCGGTACCCCGGTGCCGGGGTCGATGCGGAACGTGGTGACGGTGCTCGACAGCTGATTGGCGACGTGCAGCAGGTCCCCGTCGACCACGTGGTGGCGCGGCCAGTCGCCTCCGCAGGAGGCGTCGTCCACGTGCACGAGCGCTTCTCCGTTGTCCACGACCGCGAGCGTGCTCAGCCGGTTGCTCCCGCGCAGCCCCACGTGCACGAAGCGCCCGTCCTCGGTCACCGTGATCTCCGCGGCCGTGTCGTCCTCCACCCGGTCGGGCGTGACGGGGGTCGCGAACGCCACGCGCACGGCCGTGCCCCTGTGCTCGAGCACGAACACCTCCCGGCTGTGCTCGGAGACCAGATAGACGAACCCGGACGGGTGCCGGCGCAGATGGCGCGGTCCCGTGCCGCCGGGGAACGCGAGGGAGTCGACGCGCGTCAGGCGGCCCGTTCCCGGATCTGTGCTGTGCACGTGCACGAGGTCCGCACCGAGGTCGGCGCTCAGCACGACGCCGTCCTCGAGCATCAGGGTCGAATGCGCGTGCGGCCCGTCCTGGGCCGGATGCGGGCCACTGCCATCCCCGGCCAGCACCTGCGCGAGTGGCTGCGGCACCCCGTGCACATCCAGCGGGTGCAGGCGCAGGGATCCGTCGCCGTAGCAGGAGACAAGGGCGGCGGTCGCGTCGGGGCGCACGCTCACGTGGCACGGGCCCGCCCCGTCCGTCGGCTGTCCGCCGAGGGGCGTCAGGGCGGTTCCGTCGCCGCGCAGGTACGCCTCGAGCCGGCCGGAGGCCTCCCCGACGGCGTACACGATGCGCTCGTCGCGCGGGTCGCGGGCGAGGAACGACGGCGAGTCCGCGCGCACGGCGACGCCGGCGTACTCGAGTGTTCCGTCGGGTCGGCGCAGGAGCGCGCCGATCCCGTCGGCCTCGCCCGACATGTCCGCGGTGTAGGAGCCGCACCAGAATGCGGCCCGGCCGTGCTCGGTCGTGGGGTGCTCCGTCACGAGCCTGTCGGTCACGGCCGCGCCTCAGTATCCGGCGGACGGGTCGACGACGCCGACGAACCGGCCGGTGCCGAGGAACGCCTCGACGTTCAGGCGGATGCGCTCGGCGAGCAGCGGCGTCGTCATGGCGGGGGTGTCGGCGGTGTGCGGGGTGATGAGGCAGTTGTCGAGCGACCACAGCGGGTGCCCGTCCGGCAGCGGCTCCGGATCCGTCACGTCGAGGGCGGCGCCCGCGATGGTGCCGGCGGAGAGGGCGGCGACCAGGGCGTCCGTGTCGATCAGGGGCCCGCGTGCGATGTTCACGATGACCGACGTCGGCTTCATCGCGGCGAGGCGCTTCGCGTCGATGAGGTGCCGCGTTCCGCCGGTGCTCGCCGCCGCGAGCACGACGACGTCCGCGTCGGGGAGCGCATCGTCGAGCCGGTCCGCCGTGACGGTGCGGTCGGCGCCCGCCAGGTCCCCCGCGCTCTTGCGGACGACGGTCACCGACACCCGGAACGGCTCCAGCAGGCGCAGGAGCTCGACCGCGATGCCACCGGCACCGACGACGACGACGGAGAGCCCGTACAGCGACTGCCCGTCCGAAGGTCCCCAGCTCGTGGCCCTCGACCGCGCGACGAGCATCCGGAGGGCGGCGAGTGCGAGCGTGAGCGCATGCTCCGCGACCGGCTCGGCGTAGGCGCCCTTCGCGCTCGTCCAGACGAGGTCGTCTCGGTCGTAGTCCCGGAGCGACGAGGCGAAGGCGTCCACCCCGGCAAAGGGCAGCTGCACCCACTGCACCTGCGGGTTCGCGGAGAGCGCGTCGGTGAGCTCGCTCGCGCGCGACACCGACGTCCAGACGATGCCCCGCGTCTCGGGACCGAGCTCCGTGATCTGCCCTCCGGCGGCGGTCACCGCGTCGGCGAACTCGTCGACGGGCTGCGGCAGGATCGTGATCGGCCCGGGCGTCGGCCGCCTGTCCTCGGGCAGCGCCGGGTCGGGTGACCCCTGCACCGCCTGGTGCTGGAGCGAGGCGGGCCGGCGAGTGTCGGTCATGAGGCGGGTCTCCTGGGGTGCGGCAGTCGGGATGGGGCGCGGGGCCGTGGCTTCGTCGGCGGCGGCACCGGGAGGGCGTCCGCCGTCGACTGCACGGCCTCGTGCAACCACTCGCGGTCCTCGAGGAGGTCCCCGGGCACGCGGTGGTAGTTCTTGGCGCCAGGATACGGGGGCGCGAGCTCGGTGGCGCGGAACAGGGCGGGGTCGGCTTCCGACGGCTTGATGAAGAAGTCGTCGTCGCAGATCAGCCCGACCACCTTGCCGTCGCAGTAGACGGCGTACTCGCCGAACATCGCACCCGTGCGGATGTCCAGCCCGGAGAGCTGGTCCTCCAGGAACGCGACGGTCTCCGGGCTACTCGACACGGGGCACCTCCTCGCGAGCGCCGGCGGTGGGACGCCCGCCGCCCGGCGACCCCTCCCCGGGAAGGTCACCGCCGGGACGGTCACCGACGGGGATCGTCTGGATCTCCCCCGTCAGGAAGCGCGACGCGGCGAGCCCCGCGACGAAGGGGTGGGTCGGCGTGCGGAGCACCTCCTCCACGGGGCCGAGCCCCACGAGCACGCCGCGGTGCAGCACGGCGACGCGCTGCGTGATGCGTGCGGCGACCGCGAGATCGTGCGTGACCATGAGCGCCGCGAATCCCCCGCGACGCTGGAGCTCGGCGAGCAGGTCGAGGATGGCGCCGCGGCCGAGCACGTCGACTCCGGAGGTCGGCTCATCCGCCACGAGCAGCCGGGGTCCGAGCACGAGCGCCCGCGCGATCGCGACCCGCTGCCGCTGCCCGCTGCTCAGCTCGTGCGGGAACTTCTCGATGACCGTGGTCGGCAGCGCGACAGCGTCGATCAGCGTGTACACGCGCTTGCCGGCCGCCCGCTCGTCGAATCGGCGGTCGCGGGAGAAGATCGGCTCCGCCACGTTCTCGCCGGCCGTCAGCTGCGGGTCGAGCGTGCGGCCCGCGTCCTGCGGAAGGTAGCCGATGGCGGAGGTGAGCCGGGTGCGCCGCCGCCTGCTGATGCGACGCAGCGACTGGCCGAGCACGGTCGCGTCGCCGCCGGTGATGAGCGGCGAGCTGTCCGCGCCCGTCCCCGCGAGGCCGGCCACGGTCTTCAGCAGCGCCGACTTGCCGGAGCCCGTCTCCCCCACGAGGCCGACGATCTCGTCCTGCCCGACCCGCAGGGTGACGCCGCGCACGGCGGCGTAGGTGTCCCGCGGGGAACGGCCCGGGTAGGTGATGCTGATGTCGCTGATCGACACGGCCGGTGCCGTCGGATCGGCTTTCGGAAAAACCACGCTGTTCTCCGTCTCTGGTCGGCGAGCGACTACTCGGCGTCGCGAAGGGCCCGCAGGTCTTCCCGGCGCCGCTGCTGCTCCACCGGGTCGGGCACGGGAAGCGACGCGAGCAGACGCCTCGTGTACGGGTGGTGCGGCGACCCGAGCACGGCGCTGCTCGACCCCTCCTCCACCAGTCTCCCCCGATACAGCACGGCGATGCGGTCGGCGAGCAGGTCGACGACGGCGAGATCGTGGCTGATGAAGAGGGCGGCGAAGCCGAACTCCCGCTGCAGCTCGGCGAAGAGCTCGAGCACCTTGGCCTGCACGGACACGTCGAGCGCCGAGGTGGGCTCGTCGGCGATCAGCAGACTGGGCTCGAGCGCCAGCGACCGCGCGAGGCTCGCCCGCTGACGCTGTCCGCCGCTCAGCTCGTGCGGGAAACGCTCGCCGAACGCGCGCGGCAGCTGCACGGCCTCGAGGAGCTCCTGCACGCGGGGCCGGGCCGCTGCCGCGTCCCGGGCACGCCCGTGCACGATGAGCGGTTCCGCCACGGCCTCCGCAATCGTGAGCCGAGGGTTGAAGCTGGTCGCCGGGTCCTGGAAGACGAAGCCGATGTCTGCTCGTGCGGCCCGGAAGTCCCGCTGGCGGATGCCGAGCATCTCGTGCCCGAGAACCGTGAGCGAGCCGCCGGTCACCGGCGTGAGACCGGCGATGGCGCGGCCGATCGTGGTCTTCCCCGACCCGGACTCCCCGACGAGGCCGAGCACCTCTCCCGAGTGGATGCGGAGGTTCACCCCCTGCACCGCGGTGAAGGCGGGGCTGCCGAGCCGGCCCGGGTAGGAGATCACGAGGTCGCGGGCCTCGACCACGGGCGTCGGGTCCAGCCGGTCCGGTCTGCGGTCGATCGTGCGGTCCGACACCGGGGTCGCGACCGCCTTGCCCGCCCCGAGCTTGGGGACCGCGGCGAGCAGGTTGCGCGTGTACTCCTCGCGCGGCGCCGTGAAGAGCGTGCGCACGTCCGCCTGCTCGACGAGCTTGCTGCGGTACATCACGGCCACGCGGTCGGCGAGGTCGGCGACAACGCCCATGTTGTGGGTGATGAGCACGATCGCCGTGCCGAACTCGTCGCGGCAGCGCCTGAGGAGATCGAGGATCTCCGCCTGCACGGTCACGTCGAGCGCCGTCGTCGGCTCGTCGGCCACGATGAGGCCGGGGTCGAGCACGAGCGCCATCGCGATCACGACGCGCTGCTTCTGCCCGCCCGAGAACTGGTGCGGGTAGTAGTCCACCCGCGTCTCCGGCTCCGGGATGCCCACCCGGCGAAGGATGTCGATCGCCCGGGCCTTCGCCTGGCGCCTGCTGATGCGCTCGTGGGCGCGGATGCCCTCGGCGATCTGCCAGCCCACGGTGTAGACGGGGTTCAAGGCCGTCGACGGCTCCTGGAACACCATGGCCACGTCGCGCCCGCGCACCTCGCGCAGGCGGTCGCCCGTCAGCTGAACCACGTCGTGCTCGCCCGCACCGTGCCGGTCGCTGAGCAGCACCGCGCCGGCCGTCATCGCGGTGTCGGGGAGCAGGCCGAGGATGGTCTTCGCGGTCACGGTCTTGCCCGACCCGCTCTCGCCGACGATCGCGAGGATCTCGCCCGGAGCGACCGAGAGGCTCACGTCGTCGACGGCCGTCACCGAGCCGGCGTCGGTCGCGAAGGTGACGTCGAGATTGCGGATGTCCACGACGGTCGTCACGCGGGCACTCCCTTCGTTGCGCGCCTGCGTGCTCGCAGGCGCGGGTCGGAGATGTCGTTGATGCTCTCGCCCACGAGCGTGAGGCCGAGCACGAGCAGCACGATCGATACGCCGGGGAACACGCCGGTCCACCAGATCCCGCTCGCGGTGTCCGACAGGGCACGGTTCAGGTCGTAGCCCCACTCCGCGGCGGCGGTCGGCTGGATGCCGAAGCCGAGGAAGCCGAGCCCCGCGAGGGTGAGGATCGCCTCCGACGCGTTGAGCGTGACGATGAGCGGCAGCGTCCGGGTGGAGTTGCGCAGCACGTGCACGAACATGATGCGCGCCGTGCTCGTGCCGATGACCTGCGCGGACTCGACGAACGCCTCCGCCTTCAGGCGCACGACCTCGGAGCGGATCACGCGGAAGTACTGCGGGATGAACACGACGGTGATCGCGATGGCCGCCGCGAGCACGCCTCCCCTCAGGCTCGACTCCCCGCCGGCGATCATGATCGACACGACGATGGCGATGAGCAGCGTGGGGAACGGATAGATCGCGTCGGCGATGACCACGAGGATGCGGTCGAGCCACCCGCCCAGGTACCCGGACACGAGGCCGAGCACGACGCCGGCGAAGATGGACAGCAGCACGGCGATGACGACGACGAGGAGCGCCGTCTGCGCTCCCCAGATCACCCGGGAGAACACGTCGTAGCCGCCGACGGTCGTGCCCCAGATGTGCTCGGCCGACGGCGGCTGCTGCCGGCCGAACTGCACGCCGTCCACCCGCGACTCCGCGAAACCGTACGGTGCGATGAGCGGGGCGAACAGAGCCGCGATCACGACGAGCGCCGTGATCACGATGCCCGCGATGAGCATCCCGCGCTGCAGGCCGACGCTCTGGCGCAGGTGGGAGACGAGGGGAAGCCGCTGCCAGAGCGTCGGCCTGCTGGCCGGCCGCGCCTCGACGGGGGTCACCGTTCCGGACATGATCAGTACCTCACCCTCGGGTCGATGAGCGCGGCGACAACGTCGACCACGAAGTTCGTGACCGCGACGATGACCGCGAGAAGCGCCACGATGCCCTGAACGGCGATGAAGTCGCGCGAGTTCAGGTACTGGGCGAGCTGGAAGCCCAGGCCGCGCCACTCGAAGGTGGTCTCCGTGAGCACCGCGCCGCCGAGCATGAGCGCGATCTGCAGGCCGATCACGGTGATGATGGGGATCAGGGCCGGCTTGTACGCGTGCCTCGTGACGAGGCGGAACTCGCTGACGCCGCGGGAGCGTGCCGCGTCGACGTAGTCGTTGGACAGCGTGCTGATGACGTTGGTGCGCACCAGGCGGAGGAACACCCCGGCCGTCAGCAGCCCGAGGGCGAGCGCCGGCAGCACCGCGTGGGCGAGCACGTCGCCGATCGCCGTCGGACTGCCGAGGCGCATCGCGTCGATGAGGTAGATGCCGGTCGGGTTGTCGATGCGACCGAGCGCGAGGGCGACGCGCGTGTCTGCGCGCCCGGAGAGCGGCAGCACGCCGAGCCACACGCCGAAGACCAGCTTGAGCAGCAGGCCGGCGAAGAAGACGGGCGTCGCGTAGGCGAGGATCGCGAGGATGCGCAGGATGGCGTCCGGCGTCCGGTCCTTCCGGTACGCGGCGACGAGGCCGAGCGGGATGCCGACGAGGAACGCGACGATCAGCGCGTAGATCACGAGCTCGAGGGTCGCGCTGCCGTACTGCAGCAGCACCTCGGTGATGGGGCGGTTGTCGGTGAGCGTGCGGCCGAAGTTGCCCGTGGCGATCTGGCCGAGGTATTCGAGGTACTGCACGATGAGCGGCCGGTTGAAGCCGGCCTCGGTGAGGCGCCGCTGCAGCTCGTCCGGCGGGAGCCGGTCGCCGACGGAGGCGGAGATGGGGTCCCCGACGACGCGCATGAGGAAGAAGACGAGCGTGACCAGGATGAGCACGGTGGGCAGGATCAGGACCGCGCGGATGGCGATGTACCGGCCGAGGCCGATGCCCTGTCTCGGCTTCTTCGCCGCGCCGGGCGATGAGGGGGGTGAGGCCGGGGCTTCGGCCTCGGGGAGCAGACTCACGTCGGGATCGACCTTTCGGTGGACAGAGCGGATGGGATGCGCCGCTTCACACGGAAGCGGCGCATCCCATCCGGGCGGGGGCCTTTCGGATCGGCCCCCGGGGATTACTTGCTGAGCGGTGCGTAGCGGAACTTGAAGGACGCGTCGAGCGTCACGCCCTCGACGTCGGTGCCGGACACCGCGACCTGGGCGCCCTGCAGCAGGGGCACGGTCGAGAGATCGGCGGCGACCTTGTCCTGGATCTCGCCGATCAGGTCGGCGCGGGCGTCCTCGTCGGTCTCGGACAGCTGCTCGGTGATGAGCGAGTCGACCTCGGGGTTCGAGTAGTGGTTCAGCAGGAACCCGCCGTCGAGGAAGAACGGCGTGAGGTAGTTGTCCGCGTCGGAGTAGTCGGGGAACCAGCCGAGCTGGTACGCCGGGTAGGCGTCCTGCACTCGCTCGTTGCGGTACACGTCGTACAGCGTCGACTGCAGGTTCACGGTGAACAGGCCGGACTCCTCCAGCTGCTCCTTGACGAGGGCGTACTCGTCACCGGACGAGTTGCCGTAGTGGTCGGGGCTGAACTGCAGATCCAGCGTGACGGGGGTCGCGACGCCCGCGGCGCTCAGACGATCGGCCGCCTTGTCCGCGTCCGGCCCACCGTCGCCGTCGCCGTACATGCCCTTGAGCGCCTCGTTGGCGCCGGTGAGGCCGTCCGGCACGTAGGAGTAGAGGGGCGTGAACGTGCCGTTGTAGACCTCCTCGGACAGGGCGTCCCTGTCCACGAGGTCGGCGACGGCCTGGCGCACCGCGAGGGCCTTGGCCGGGTCGGCGTCGGGCTGCGTCGCGCCGTAGGGCTGCGTGTTGAAGTTGAACACGATGTAGCGGATCTCGCCGCCGGGGCCGTCGTGGACGACGACGTTGTCGTCACCCTGCAGGTCGGCGATGTCGGTCGGGCTGAGGCTGCGGGTCGCGACGTCGATCTCGCCCTGCTGCACGGCGAGCTTCATGCTCGTCTCGTCGGCGAAGTACTGCGCGGTGACCTCGTCGTTCTCGGCCTGGGGCAGCACGCCATTGTAGTCCGGGTTCGCCTCGTAGCGGATGAGCTCGTTGGCGGTGTAGTCGGTGATGACGTACTGGCCGGCGAACGCGTTGCCCTCGACGATGTCGGCGGGGTCGGCGAGCGCGTCGGCGGGGAACACCTCCTCGTCCACGATCGGGCCTGCGGGGCTCGAGAGCACCTGCTCGAAGGTCTGGTCGTTCTCGGTCTTCAGCGTGAACACGACCGTCTGGTCGTCCGGCGCGTCGACGCTCGCGAGGTTCGCGAGCAGCGAGCTCGGTCCGTTGCCCTGGTCGGCGCCGTTCTCCGCGATGGCGAGCACGCGGTCGAACGTGAACTTGACGTCGCTCGACGTGAGCTCGTTGCCGTTCGCGAACGTCAGGCCGTCCTTGAGCGTCACCGTGAACTCGGTGGGCGAGGTGAACTCACCGGACTCCGCGATGTCGGGCTCGACGTCCGGGGAGCCGTACGGGCTGTTGTACAGGAACGGGAAGACCTGGTTCTGCACCGCGAACGAACCGTTGTCGTACGACCCGGCGGGGTCGAGCGACGTGATGGTGTCCGTGGTGCCCACGATGATGCTGCCGCCGTTGTCGGCGAGCGGGTCGCCGCCGTCGTCGCCGCCGGCCGAGCAGCCGGCGAGGACGAGGGCGGAAGCCGTGAAACCGGCTCCGGCGACGAGAGCGCGCCGACGGCGCGAGTATGCGGATGTCATCCGTCTACCTCTTTCTTGGGGGCAAGGGGGCGCGTAGCGGCCATCGTGGCGCACACGGGATTGCTGTGGGTTATTACTAACACACGGCCGCGCGGGCACCGGCACGGCGGGCGTCCTCGTAACAGCACGGTTACCTGCATCCGTCCTGGGGAGCGGAGGTCGAACACCCCTGGACGGCGGCCGGTGGGTCCGCCGCTCAGTCCGCGCGCAGCTCCCGCCGCTCGCGCTCGACCTCGAGGAGCTCCCGCTGGATCTCGCGGTAGCGCTCCGGTTCGGCCGCGGAGTCCGTGCGCTGCAGGCGACCGAGCAGCTCCGACTTGCGGGCGAGCAGGTCGCGGTCGATGAGGGACGAGGTGATGCCGAGGACGTAGGCACGGAGCTTCTCCTCCGCGCCGCGGTTGGGGATGGGGGCGACGCCCAGCTGCTTCACCAGGCCGGCGAAGGGCTCCGGCACCTCCAGGGCGACGCGGGACAGCCACTCCGGCCCGCTCGCCGCGTCTATGCTGCCCACGATCCCGTCGCGCACGACCGCGAGCGACGGGTTGGCGAAGCGCACCTGGGCCGCCCGGACGAGCATCTCCGGCCCGATCAGGTCGGGGTGCTGCAGCATCGCCTGCAGCGCGTCCCGCTCCAGGCGCGTCGCGATGTCGGTCGGCAGCTGCATGAGCGACAGGTCGGGCTGCGGTGCGTCGTGGTACGGGTCGTCGTCGTAGCCGCCGAACGCGTCGCCGCCCTGCCGGGGCGACGTGCGATCCGCGCCGCGGCGGCCTCCGTCGCCCACCGCTCCGCCGCGGCCCGGGCCCGTGTTCCCGCCGCCGCGGTCCCTGCCGTCCGGTCGCCTGCCGTCCCCGGAGCGCGCGTCGCCGCCGCGCTGACCGGCGCGCGAACCCGCCGCGGCGACGGCCCGGCTCACGTCCTGCAGCTCCATGCCGAGCCAGCCCGCGAGCTCGCGCGCGTAGCCCGGCCGCAGCGCCGGGTCGCGGATGTCGGCCACCACGGGCGCGGCGGCGCGGAGCGCGGCCACCCGCCCCTCCACCGTGTCGAGGTTGTGGGCGGCGAGGATCTGCCGGAGCACGAACTCGAACATCGGCTTCTTCGTCGTGAGCAGCCGCCGCACCGCGTCGTCGCCGCGGTTGAGCCGGAGGTCGCAGGGATCGAGCCCCTCGGGGGCCACGGCGACGTAGGTCTGCGCCGCGAAGCGCTGCTCCTCGGAGAACGCCCGCATCGCGGCCTTCTGACCCGCCGCATCCGGGTCGAACGTGAACACGACCTCGCCGAGGCCGCTGTCGTCGCCCAGCACGCGCCGCAGCACCTTGATGTGGTCGACGCCGAACGAGGTGCCGCAGGTCGCGACGGCCGTGGTGACCCCGGCCAGGTGGCAGGCCATGACGTCGGTGTAGCCCTCGACGACCACGACCTGCCTGCTGCGGCTCACGTCGCGCTTCGCGAGGTCGAGCCCGTAGAGCACCTGCGCCTTGTGGTAGATCGGCGTCTCGGGCGTGTTCAGGTACTTCGGGCCGGTGTCGTCCTCGAGCAGGCGCCGGGCGCCGAAGCCCACGGTTGAGCCGGTGAGGTCGCGGATGGGCCACACCAGCCGGCCGCGGAACCGGTCGTAGACGCCTCGGTCGCCGGAGCTGACGAGACCCGCGGCGACCAGCTCCGCCTCGGTGAAGCCACGCCCCCGCAGGTGCTTCGTGAGCGTGTCCCAGCTCTTCGGCGCGAAGCCGACGCCGAACCGGGTCGCGGCCGCCTGGTCGAATCCGCGCTCACCCAGGAACGCGCGCCCCGGCTCCGCCTCGGCGGTGCCGAGCTGCTCGACGAAGAACTCCGCGGCCGCCGCGTTGGCGCCGAGCAGGCGCACACGGTTGCCCTGGTCCGCGGCCTCCTGACCGCCCTCGTAGTGCAGCTGGTACCCGACGCGACCCGCCATGCGCTCGACGGCCTCGGCGAACGTCACGTGGTCCATCTTCTGCAGGAACGTGTAGACGTCCCCGCCCTCGCCGCAGCCGAAGCAGTGGTAGAAGCCGACCTGCGGCCGCACGTGGAAGCTGGGGCTGCGCTCGTCGTGGAACGGGCACAGGCCCTTCATGGAGCCGACGCCCGCGCTCTTCAGCGTGACGTACTCCCCCACGACGTCCGCCAGGTTCACTCGCGAGCGCACCTCGTCGATGTCGCTCTTGCGGATGAGTCCGGCCATGTGTCGATTCTAGGTTCGACCGGCGACCACGCCGGACGGCGGGGCGGCCCATGCGGACGGCGCCCGCCGGACGTCGGGAAGGGACGGGGAGCGATCAGAGGGGCGTGCCCGGCACGAGCCGCTCGTACCAGGCGAGCGCGGACTGGTCGGTGAGGCTCGCGACCTGGTCGAGCACCACGCGCTTGCGGGCCGCGTCGTCCTCGGCGATGTGCCAGTCGGCGGCGAAGCCGGGGTCCAGCTCGCTCGGACCGAGGTAGTACAGGATGCCCGCGAGAGCCGTGAGCACCTCGCGCTGCTGCAGGTAGATCGGCTGGCGGGTCGTGCGCGACATCACGAACGTCGCCGTTATGCCCTTGAGCACGGCGATCTCGGCCAGCACCTCCCGGGGCACGACGACGTCCGCGCCGAACCGGGCGATGCTCGCCAGCGGGTAGGCCCGGCGGGTCGCGATCGTCGCGGCGCGGGCGAACCGGCCGATCAGCTCGCTCGTCAGATTCTTGAGCCTGCCCTGCGCCAGCCGGCTGCCGTCCCAGTCCGTGAGCCAGTGGTCGAGCGACTCGAGGCGGTCGAACGCGGCGACGAGCTCGTCTCGGCTCACCTCGCCGCCGACCCAGGCGTGCATCGACTCGACGAGGGACACCTGGTCGACACGGGCCGTGAGCGCCCGAACGTCGACGTAACCGCCGAACACGGCGTCCTCGAAGTCGTGCACGGAGTACGCGATGTCGTCCGAGAGGTCCATGACCTGCGCCTCGATGCAGCGCCTGCGCTCGGGCGCGCCGGCGCGCATCCACTCGAATGCCGCGAGGTCGTCGTCGTAGAAGCCGAACTTCTGCCTGCCGCTCGGGTCGGGCACGGCCTGCTGCGACGGCCAGGGGTACTTGCAGCTCGCGTCGAGGCTCGCCCGCGTGAGGTTGAGTCCGTAGGCGCGGCCGTCCGGGCCGAAGACCTTCGGCTCGAGCCGGGTGAGGATGCGCAGCGTCTGGGCGTTGCCCTCGAACCCCCCGACATCGGACGCCCACTCGTTGAGGGCGCGCTCGCCGTTGTGCCCGAACGGCGGGTGGCCGAGGTCGTGGGCGAGGCAGGCGGTGTCCACGACGTCGGGGGCGAGGTGCAGGCTCGTCGCGAGCTCCCGGCCCACCTGCGCCACCTCGAGGGAGTGGGTGAGCCGGTTACGCGCGAAGTCGAGGCCCGCCGTGGGGCTCAGCACCTGCGTCTTGGCCGCGAGGCGGCGCAGGGCGCTCGAGTGCAGCAGTCGCCCGCGATCGCGGGCGAAGTCCGTCCGCCGCGAGCTGTGCTGCTCGGGCAGCCACCGCTCCTCGTCCTCCGGTCCGTATCCGATGGGGGTGCCCTCCTCGGCGGAGCCGGGCCCGAACGACTCGTCGTCCATGATGGCGCCCTCGGGCGATGCCGTGCGGCTATCCGCCACTGGTGTTCAGCTCCGCTTCCACCAGCTCGCCGCGGTGCGTGTCGCCGAGGTCGCGTGACTCGAGCCAGCGGTCCGGCAGCGCCGGCCGCTTGGGCGTCCCCGCGCGTCCGCGCGCGCCCTCGGCGGCCTCGCCGGGATAGGGCTGGTCGTGGTCGAGGGTCGCGAGCAGGTCGTCGAGCTGCTGGAGGCTGCCGACGGTCGCGAGCGCTGCCCGGAGGTCGCCGCCGACGGGGTAGCCCTTGAAGTACCAGGCCACGTGCTTGCGGATGTCGCGGCAGCCGCGGTCCTCGTCGTCGAAGAACTCGACGAGGAGCTCTGCGTGCCTGCGGAACGCCTGCACGACCATGCCGAGCGACGGCCGATGCAGCGTCGACTCGTCGAGGCTCTCTCCGCGCTGCCTCGCGCGGAACGCCTCGGCGAGGTCGCCGAAGAGCCAGGGGCGGCCGAGGCAGCCCCTGCCGACCACGACGCCGTCGCAGCCCGTCTCGTCGACCATGCGGAGGGCGTCCTGTGCAGACCAGATGTCGCCGTTGCCGAGCACCGGCACCGACGTGACCGTCTCCTTGAGCGTCGCGATGGCCGACCAGTCCGCGGTACCGGAGTAGAACTCGGCGGCGGTGCGCGCGTGCAGCGCGATGGAGGCGACGCCGGCGCCCTCCGCGGCCCTGCCGGCCTCCAGGTAGGTGAGGTGGTCTGCGTCGATGCCCTTGCGCATCTTCACCGTCAGCGGGATCGAGCCCGCCGCCGCGACCGCGCGCTCGACGATCTCGCGGAACAGGCCGAGCTTCCAGGGCAGCGCCGCTCCCCCGCCCTTGCGGGTGACCTTGGGCACCGGGCAGCCGAAGTTCAGGTCGATGTGGTCGGCCCGATCCTCGGCGACCAGCATCGTGACCGCCTCCGACACCGTCTTCGGATCGACTCCGTAGAGCTGGATGGATCGCGGCGTCTCCGAGTGGTGATGCGTGATGAGGCGGAGGGACTCCGGCGTGCGCTCCACCAGGGCGCGGCTCGTGATCATCTCGCTCACGTAGAGGCCGGCGCCGAACTCGCGGCAGAGCCGGCGGAACGCCGTGTTCGTGATGCCGGCCATCGGCGCGAGCACCACGGGCACGTCGAGCTCGATGGGACCGATCGATAGGCTGGGCGCGGCGGGAGCGAGGACTGTCACCCCTCGATTCTCCCAGATGAGGCTGTGCCGCACGGGCACGCCGCCCAGGAGGTGGGATGTCGGACGCCGTCGGCCGCGATCGAGTGATGGAGGACGCCGCCGCCCGCGGGCTCGAGATCGAGCTGCGCGCGCGTCCGGAGGCCGATGACCTGCCGCACGCGGCACGCCTCCTCGGCGTCGAGCCGGGCGCGCTCGTGAAGTCCCTCGTCGTGCGCCGCCACGACGGCGAATACCTCTTCGCGCTCGTGCCGGGCGACCGACGGATCAGCTGGGCCAAGCTGCGAGCCGTGGTGGGCGTGAACAAGCTGCGGCTGCCGGAGGCGCACCTGGCGCTCGAGGCCACAGGGTACGAACGCGGCACCATCACGCCGCTCGGCAGCAGCACCGCATGGCCCGTGTACGCGGACACCGGCGTCGCGGGCAGGCGGATCGCCATGGGCGCGGGCGAGCACGGCTACAGCCTCTTCGTCGACGGCGACGCGCTGATCGAGTCCTTCGGGGCGACCGTCGCGGACATCACCGACCCGCTCTGACGCGGGACTGCGCGGCTTCGCGGCACTGCGGCACCGCGACATCCACCGGGAGCCGACCTCCCTGAGCCCGTCGAAGGGACTAGGACCGGTCGGCGTGCTCGTCCTCGCGCACCACGGGGACCATGCAGGCGCCGTCGACGCAGACGGGCACGGACGGGTCGCCGAGCAGAAGCAGCTGCGGGACCGGCCGCACCACGGCATCCCCGCTCACTCGGCGAGCCCGGACGGGACCGACGCGGACTCGGCGAGCTCCGCGGCGACCTGGCCGAGCGCCTGCGCGAACACCTCGGCGTCCTGCGCCCCGGAGATGCCGTAGCGCCCGTCGATCACGAAGAACGGCACACCGGTGATGCCGTAGGCGGCGGCCTGGGCGACGTCCGCATTCACGGCGGGGAGGTGCTCGCCCGACTCGAGCGCCGCGATCACCTCATCGCGGTCGAGGCCCACCTCGGCCGCGAGGTCGGCGAGGTCGCCCACCCGGCCGACGTGGCGGCCCTCGACGAAGTAGGCCCGGAGCAGCCGCTCCTTCATCTGCACCTGCAGCCCGCGCGCCTTCGCGTGATGCAGCAGCTGGTGGGCGAGCACGGTGTTCGTCTGGTGCACGGCGTCGAAGTCGTAGTCCAGCCCGACGCTGCTCGCGATCCCCGTGACGTGCTCGAGCATCCGGTCGACGTCGGCAGCCGGCAGGCCCTTGCGGGCGCTGAGGTAGTCGCGCGTGCTGCCCTCGTAGTCCACCGGGGTGTCCGGCGCCAGCTCGAAGGAGTGGTACTCGACCTCGACCTCGCCGCCGAAGCGCTCCACCCCCGCCTCGAACTTCCTCTTCCCGATGTAGCACCAGGGGCACTGCACGTCCGACCAGATGTCGACGCGGACGGGGCGCGGGGATTCGTTGCTCACGGGTGCATCAACAGCGCCGGCTCCGGGTGGTATTCCCGCGAGGGGGCAACCGCCCGGAGCCGCGAACGCGTTCCGGCGGGAACGGGTCAGGCGCCGAGGAGCTGCTCCGCGAGGTAGCCCTTCAGCCGGTCGAGCGAGATGCGCTCCTGGCCCATGGTGTCGCGCTCGCGCACGGTGACGGCCCGGTCGTCGAGCGAGTCGAAGTCGACCGTGACGCAGAACGGCGTGCCGATCTCGTCCTGGCGGCGGTAGCGGCGGCCGATGGCGCCCGCGTCGTCGAACTCGATGTTCCAGTGCTTGCGGAGGTCCGCGGCGACCTCCCGCGCGAGCGGGGACAGCTGCTCGTTGCGGGACAGGGGCAGCACGGCGACCTTGACGGGCGACAGCCTGCGATCCAGGCGCAGCACGGTCCGCTTGTCGACGCCGCCCTTCGCGTTGGGTGCCTCGTCCTCCGAGTACGCGTCGACCAGGAAGGCCATGAGCGAGCGCGTGAGACCGGCCGCGGGCTCGATCACGTAGGGGATCCAGCGCTCGTTCTTGTTCTGGTCGAAGTAGGACAGCTCGGTGCCCGACGCGGTGCCGTGCGTGCGGAGGTCATAGTCCGTGCGGTTCGCGATGCCCTCGAGCTCGCCCCACTGGCCGCCCTGGAAGCCGAAGCGGTACTCGATGTCGACGGTGCGCGTCGAGTAGTGCGACAGCTTCTCCGCCGGGTGCTCGAAGAGGCGCAGGTTCTCCGGGTCGATGCCGAGGTCGGTGTACCAGGCGAAGCGCTGGTCGATCCAGTACTGGTGCCATTCGGCGTCCGTGCCGGGCTCGACGAAGAACTCCATCTCCATCTGCTCGAACTCGCGGGTGCGGAAGATGAAGTTCCCCGGCGTGATCTCGTTGCGGAAGCTCTTGCCGATCTGGCCGATACCGAAGGGGGGCTTCATGCGCGCCGCGCCCAGCACGTTCGCGAAGTTCACGAAGATGCCCTGCGCCGTCTCGGGCCGGAGGTAGTGCATGCCCTGCTCGTTGTCGACGGGGCCGAGGAAGGTCTTCAGCAGGCCGGAGAAGTTCTGCGGCTCCGTCCACGAGCCCGGCTGGCCGGTGTCGGGGTCGCGGATGTCGGCGAGGCCGTTCACCGGCGGGTGCCCGTGCTTCTCCTCGTACGCCTCGAGGAGGTGGTCCGCGCGGTAGCGCTTGTGGGTGTGCAGCGACTCCACGAGCGGGTCGGTGAACACGTCGACGTGGCCGGACGCCTCCCACACCTGGCGGGGCAGGATGACCGAGGAGTCGAGGCCGACGACGTCGTCGCGGCCCTGCACCATGCTCTGCCACCACTGCCGCTTGATGTTCTCCTTGAGCGCGACGCCGTGGGGTCCGTAGTCCCACGCCGAACGGGAACCGCCGTAGATCTCACCCGCCTGGAAGACGAATCCGCGCCGCTTGGCGAGGTTGATGACGGGATCGAGACGCGATGCGTTGGCCACGGGTGTTGCACTCCAGGGGTTCGTGCCGAGCTGGATGCCCGGCCGGAGAAAGGTCTCCGCAAGTCTAGGGGGCGGGTCGGGCAGGCCCGACCGGGAGCCTGCGGCAGCGGCTGCGTGAGGGGCGGTGGGGCCGGGTCAGGGCGTGGGGGCGTCGACCGCGCCGCCGAAGCGCCGGGACCGCGACGCGTAGAGGCGGATCGCGTCCCACAGCTGCTCCCGCGTGAAGTCCGGCCACAGCGTGTCGAGGAACACCATCTCGGCGTACGCGCTCTGCCACAGCAGGAAGTTGCTCGTGCGCTGCTCCCCCGAGCTGCGCACGAAGAGGTCGACGTCCGGCAGGCCGGCGGTGTAGAGGCGACTCTGGATGGTCTTCTCGGTGACGCCCGACGGCTTCAGCCTGCCCGCGGCGACGTCCTCGGCGATGCCCCGCACCGCATCCGCGATCTCGGTGCGACCGCCGTAGTTCACGCACATGGTGAGCGTCAGCGTGTCGTTGTGCTCGGTGAGGCGCTCCGCGAACTGCAGCTCCCTGATGACGGACGACCACAGCCGTGGCGCGCGGCCCGCCCACCGCACACGCACGCCCCACTCGTTGAGCTGGTCGCGCCTGCGGTGCAGCACGTCGCGATTGAAGCCCATGAGGAAGCGCACCTCGTCGGGCGACCGCTTCCAGTTCTCCGTCGAGAAGGCGTACACGCTGAGGTGCTTGACGCCGATCTGGATGGCGCCGGCGACGACGTCGAGCAGGGACGCCTCGCCGGCGCGGTGGCCCTCGATGCGGGTGAGGCCCTTCGCGTTCGCCCAGCGGCCGTTGCCGTCCATGACGATGGCGACGTGCTCGGGCACCGCACCCGCCGGCAGCGCCGGTGGGTGAACGCCCGTCCAGTCCAGTGGCCGGAACTCGACCGCGTCGCGGTGGGTCTTCCGCACCGGGCTCACGCCGGCGCTCCCGGGGTGCCGGCCCCGCCGACGGGTTCGATCATCACGGTGGCGGCCGCCGCCACAACAGACGCGGCGGGCACGGTGGCGGCCGCCGCCACAACAGACGCGGCGGGTGCCGCGAGCGCGGGCCTCGACGAGCGGTCGACGTGGCCGAGGGAGCGCAGCCCCCGCTCCAGGTGCCACTGCGTATAGGCGGCCACGACCCCGCTCGCCTTCGACCGGGTCTGCTCGCCCGCGGCGTCCACGACGCCCCAGTCGCCCGTGAGCAGGGCCGCGAGCAGTCCGATCGTCGCGGCGTCCGGACGGGGCGAGCCCGTGGGTGCGCACCGGTCGCACACGACGCCGCCCAGCTGCACCACGATGGCGCCGTGCGGTCCGGGGGCGCCGCACCTGGCGCAGTCCGAGAAGCTCGGCGCCCAGCCGGCGAGGGACAGCGCGCGCAGCAGGTAGGAGTCGAGGGTGGCGGACGCGCCGTGCTCGCCGCGCGCGAGCGATCGGAGGGCGCCGACGAGCAGCAGGTACTGCTGCAGCGACCCCTCGTCCTCCGTCACGCGGTCGGCCGTCTCCACCATCGCGCTCGCGGCCGTGTAGCTGGCGTAGTCGCGGGTGATCTCCGCACCGTAGGAGCCGATCGTGTCGGCCTGCGTCACGATGTCGAGGCTGCGACCCTCGTAGAACTGGGCGTCCGCGACCATGAAGGGCTCGAGCCGCGCGCCGAACTTCGACGCCGTGCGCCGCACCCCCTTCGCGACGGCACGGATCTTGCCGTGCTGACGGCTCAGCAACGTGACGATGCGGTCGGCCTCACCCAGCTTGTGGGTGCGCAGCACGACGACTTCATCACGGTACAGGGGCACCCCTCGATTATCGCTGCCCCGCCAGGGAGCCGTGCCCAGGCCCGCGGACGGATGCCGCCCGATTCCTCCCCGGCACCGCCACGGCGCGATCGAGCAGCGCCGACAGCAGGTCCGGGTACCCCACACCCGCGGCGGCCCACATGCGGGGGAACTGGCTGAGGCTCGTGAGACCGGGCATCGTGTTCACCTCGTTCAGCAGGATCCGCCCGTCCGCGCTCACGAAGAAGTCGAGGCGGGCCAGTCCCTCGCAGCCCAGCGCCTCGAACGCGAGCTCTGCGAGGGAGCCGAGGCGCGCGGTGACCTCGGGAGCGACGCGGGCGGGGATCTCGAACTCCACGGAGCCTGCGCTGTACTTGCTCTCGTAGTCGAAGTACGGCGCGGCCGAGCGCAGGCGCACCCGCAGGGCCGGCGCGACGGCGAGGGACCCGTCGACCCGCTGCAGCACCGCGATGTCGACTTCATCCGCCACCTGGAACGGCTGGAGGAGCGCGGACCCGTCGTGCCCCAGTGCAACGTCGATCGCCGACGGCAGCGCATCCGGGTCGGTGACGCGGGCCGTGCCGACGCTGGATCCGGCGCGGTTCGGCTTCACGAAGACCGGGTAGCCGATGGCCGCTGCCAGGGTTCGCGCGTCGCCACGCGTCGCCCGCCCGACCACCGCCGTGGGCACCGTGGGGATGCCGCTCGCGTCGAGCACGCGCTGGCACCGCGCCTTGTCCATGGCCAGCGCGCTCGCCAGCACCCCGCTGCCGACGTACGGTACTCGCGCCAGCTCGAGGAGCCCCTGCAGCGTCCCGTCCTCGCCGAAGCGGCCGTGCAGCACGGGCAGCGCGACGTCGACGTCCGCGAGATCGGGCAGGCGCTGTCCCGCCGTGGGATCGGTCCGGGCCAGGTCCTGCACGCGCCGGACGCGATGCCACCCGCCGCGCCGGTCCGCGCCGAGCAGCACGGGCTCGAACCGGCCACGATCGAGGTTCTCCTCGACGCTCATGGCGGATGCGCACGACACCTCGTGCTCCGAGTTCGCACCGCCGAAGAGCACGGCGACGCGCGTACGTGCCGCAGTCGTTCGCACCGCCGAAGAGCACGGCGACGCGCGTACGTGCCGCAGTCACCGCAGCACCCCGCCGTGGCGGCGGCTCACCCGTGCACCGATGCCGGTGAGGATCTCGTGCGGCAGCGCCTCGGCCAGGGCCGCCCACTCGCCGATCCCGGGCTCGCCCGCCGCGGGGTCCCCGAGCAGCACGGCCTCGTCCCCGAGATGCACGGGAGCCTCCCCCACGTCCACGATGATCTGGTCCATCGACACGGCCCCGACGACGGGGCGCCGAGCCCCGGCGAGCGTCACCGTGCCGCCCCCGGACAGCGCGCGCGGCACGCCGTCCGCGTAGCCCGCGGGCAGCAGGGCGAGCGTCGTCGCCCGTGAGGTCACGTACGCGTGATCGTACGAGACGCCGACACCCGCCGCCACCCGGCGCACCTGCGTGACCCGCGTGGTCAGGCGGAGAGCCGGCCGCAGGTCGTGCGATCGACCGCGCACGGTGTCGATGCCGTACAGGCCGGCCCCGCATCGCACGAGGTCGAAGGCCGTCCGCGGGTGCGCGAGCGTTGCGGCCGTGTTGGCGAGGTGCAGCACGGTCGGGGTCAGCCCCTTCTCCCGTGCGGTCTGGACAGCCGCGACGAAGGCCGTGTGCGGTCGCGACACGGACCGCCATCCCGGCGTGCTCGCCGTGCCGAGGTGCGACCACACGCCGGTCACGGTGACGGGGCCGAGCCGTTGCACCTGCGCCGCTCGCCTGCACAGCTCCGACCATTCGTAGCGACCGGCGCCGCCGCGCGCCATGCCGGTGTCCACCTCGAGGTGCACCTCGGCGGCGACGCCGGTCCGGCGGGTCGCGGCGAGCACGGACTCCAGCGTCGGCACGTTGGGGCAGGAGAGGGTGATCCGCGCGCGGACCGCGGCGTCGAGGTCCGCCCAGGGGTCGACGAGCCACGCCAGGACCGGTGCGGCGATCCCCGCCCGCCGGAGCTCGAGCGCCTCCTCGACGGTGGCGACGCCCAGCCACTCCGCGCCCGCGGCGAGAGCCGTGCGGGCGACGGCGACGGCGCCGTGACCGAACCCGTCGGCCTTCACGACGGCGAGCAGCGGGGCGTTCGCGTGCCGCCTCAGGATGCGCACGTTGTGCGCGATGGCGGCGTGATCGATGTGCGCGACGACTGCCGCCTCCGGCCGCACGAGCCGCAGCGGCGCGGAGGCCCGGTCGGGGTGGTCGCGGGTGAGCCGCTCGGGTCGATTCATACTGCCGACGCTATGGCGGCGGGCACCGCCGCAGCGTCCGCTCCGGGTCGCGACCGCCTCGTTCCCGCGATGTATCAGTGTGCTATCAAAGACGGATGGCCGCACCGTTCACGATCCCTCTGTGGGCGGACATCCTGGCCGTTGCCATCGGCAGCCTGCAGGGCGCGATCTTCGCCGCGGGCTTCCGCGACCGCCGGCTCGACCTGCTCGGCGTTGCGATCATCGGCACCGCGAGCGGACTGGGCGGCGGCCTCCTCCGGGACATCCTCCTGAACGTCACGCCGGCCGCCCTCAGCAACAACTGGCTCCTGCTCGCGGCGGTCGGCGCGGCTCTCGCCGGCATGCTGCTCGAGCGCATCTTCGTGCGGGTCGACGCGCTCATCACCCTGCTCGACGCCCTGACGATCGGCCTCTTCGGTGCGATCGGGGCCACCAAGGCGCTCGCGCTCGGCATCCCGGAGGTGCCGTCCGTCTTCATCGGCGTCATCTCCGCCGTCGGCGGCTCCGTGGTGCGCGACATGCTGCTGACCCTGCCCATCGCGCTCATGCACGTCGGCTCGCTGTACGCGGTCGCCGCGCTCGTCGGCACGGCGACCCTCGTGCTCGCGGTCTCCGCCGGAGCACCCATCGCGGGTGCGGCGATCGTCGGCGTCGCCGTCACGACGGTGATCCGCGTGCTGGCCGTGCGCTTCGGCTGGAGCCTGCCCGAGCAGCGGGCGCTCGGCCCGCTGCGCTTCCCGGTGCGACGGCTTCCGCTGCGCCACCGCCTCGCCCGCCGCCGCTGAGCCGCGGCCGAGCGGGGCGGAGCGGGCGGGACCCGGACCGGCTACGCCGAGGCGACCAGCTCGTGCTCCTGCGCCTCGGCGCGGATGGCGCGGTTCACGGCCGAGACGATGGCCTTCAGCGACGCCGTCGAGATGTCCGCGTCCACGCCGACGCCCCACAGGCGCTTGCCGTTCACCTGCAGCTCGACGTACGAGGCGGCGAGGGCGTCGCCGCTGGCACTGAGGGCGTGCTCCGAGTAGTCGAACAGCTTCACCTCGACCCCGCGCCGGGCGAGCAGGCGCAGGAACGCATCGATGGGACCGTTGCCGTTCGCCTGCGCGTCCTCGACCGCATCGCCATCCCGGAGCTCGACCTCGAGCGACACGCTGCCGCCGAGGTCGCTCGCCGTGCGGGTGCGCGTGAGCTCGAACCGTCCCCACCTGTCGTCCGCCCGCTCGACGGGTGCCGGCAGGTACTCGTCCTGGAAGATGTCCCAGATCTGCGCGCTCGTGACCTCGCCGCCCTCGGCGTCGGTCTTGGCCTGCACCACGCCCGAGAACTCGATCTGCAGCTTGCGCGGGAGGTCGAGCGCGTGGTCCGTCTTGAGGAGGTAGGCGACGCCGCCCTTGCCGGACTGCGAGTTGACGCGGATGACGGCCTCGTAGGAGCGACCGAGGTCGCGCGGGTCGACCGGCAGGTAGGGGACGGCCCAGACCATCTCCTCGAGGTTCACGCCCTGCGCCTGGGCGTCGGACGCCATGCGCTCGAACCCCTTCTTGATGGCGTCCTGGTGCGATCCGCTGAACGCGGTGTAGACGAGATCGCCCGCCCACGGGCTGCGCTCCGGCACGGGCAGCTGATTGCAGTACTCCGCGGTGCGCTTGATCTCGTCGAGGTCGGAGAAGTCGATCTGCGGGTCGATGCCCTGCGTGAACAGGTTGATGCCGAGCGCGACGAGGTCGACGTTGCCCGTGCGCTCGCCGTTGCCGAAGAGGCAGCCCTCGATGCGGTCGGCGCCGGCCAGATACCCCAGCTCGGCCGCCGCGATCGCGGTGCCCCTGTCGTTGTGCGGGTGCAGCGACAGCAGGACGTTCTCGCGGTGGTTCAGGTGCCGCGACATCCACTCGATGGAGTCCGCGTACACGTTCGGCGTCGCCATCTCGACGGTCGCCGGCAGGTTGATGATGACGTTGCGCTCGGGCGTCGGCTCGAATACGTCGAGCACCTGGTTGCAGACGTCGACCGCGAACTCGAGCTCCGTGCCCGTGTAGCTCTCCGGCGAGTACTCGTAGTACACGGTGGTCTCGGGAATGGCCTTCTCGAACTCCCGGCACAGCCTCGCGCCCTCGAGCGCGATGTCGATGATGCCCTGCCGGTCGGTGCGGAACACGACGTCGCGCTGGAGGACGCTCGTGGAGTTGTAGAGATGCACGATCGCCTGCTTCGCCCCGGCGATCGACTCGTACGTGCGGCGGATCAGGTGCTCACGGGCCTGGGTCAGCACCTGGATGGTGACGTCCTCCGGGATCGCGCCCTCCTCGATGAGGCTGCGGACGAAGTCGAAGTCGGTCTGGCTCGCGCTCGGGAAGCCGACCTCGATCTCCTTGTAGCCCATGCGCACCAGGAGGTCGAACATGATGCGCTTGCGCTCGGGGCTCATCGGATCGATGAGCGCCTGGTTGCCGTCACGCAGGTCGACGGCGCACCAGCGCGGTGCCGTGGAGATGCGCTTCGTGGGCCAGGTTCGGTCGGGCAGCTCGACGCGGATCTGCTCGTGATACGGGCGGTACCGGTGGATCGGCATGGCCGACGGGGTCTGTGTGTTCTTCATTTTCTGCTCCAGCTGGGAGCGAGCCTCTGCTCGCGCTACGGGGTGGTCAGCCGACGACGAACTCCGCGACGAGGGAGGCCTTCAGTTAGGACTCGTCGCGGCAGCTAAGAAGGAGCAGACCGAACAGCACGAGTCACAGGCTAGCACCCGCCCCCGGAACCGTCCTCGCGGGGTCCGCTCCTGCGGGCGGCCCCGGAGCACGGTCGAGGGCGGGTGCTCCCGGTCAGTCCACCGCGAGAGCGGCGACGGGCGACACCGCGGTCGCCCGGCGCGACGGCGCGACGGCCGCGAGACCGGCGAGAAGCACGGCGCCGCCGACGAGGATCGCGAGCAGGCCCCACGGCATGGTGGGCAGCACGAGCCCCGTGCCCGAGAGGCTGCCGAGCAGGGACTGCGCGGCGGACCAGCCGTACAGCACGCCGAGCCCGAGCCCGAGTCCGACGGACGCGACGCTCATCTGGGCGCTCTCGGCGAGGATCATGCCCCGCACCTGCCGGGCGGTGAATCCGAGCGCGCGCAGGAGGCCGAGCTCCCGTGTGCGCTGCAGCACGCTCAGCGAGAGGTTGTTCACCATGCCCACCGCGGCGATGACGCCGGAGAAGCCGATGAGCGCACTCAGCACGCCGACGGTGACCGCGAGCACGCCGTCGACGTCCTCGCCGCCGAAGGTGTCGAGGAGGATCGTCTGGTACGTCGCCATGGCGACCGCGAACGTCGTGACCAGCGTCACGCCGATCACGAGGCCGATCGTCGTGCGCGTGCTGCGCTCCGGGTAGCGCACGGCGTTCGCACCCGCGAGCGTCGCCGGCGCGGAACCACCGAAGGCACGGCCGACGATCCGCAGCACGGCGGGCAGGATCCAGTGCGCGCCGAGCACGACGCCCGTGAAGGAGCCGACGCCGCCGAAGAACGCGACGACGATGCCGAACGGGCTGACGAGGCCGAGCAGGATGCCGAGGGCGAGCAGCGCACCGCCGCCGACGAGGAGCAGGAGCGCGAAGGCCGCACGCACCGGGCGGCGCACGGAGTCCTCGTGGCTGCGCTCCTGCGCCGCGCCCGTCGCCTGCATCGGGGTCACGGTCAGCACGGCGCGCGAGCCGACGTGCGAGGCGAGCCAGGTCGTGAGCACGACCAGGGCGACCGGCAGCAGCACGAGCGGGTCGATGACGCGGTAGGCGGTGTCCGGCATGACGTCGATCGCGACGCCCCAGGCGAGCGCCGCGTGGCTGAGCGCGACGCCGAGCACGGCGCCGCCGAGCCCGCCCACCAGCCCGACGACGAGACCCTCCCGGGCGACGTCGCGGCGCAGGGCGTGGGCGCTCGCCCCGACGAGCCGGAGCAGCGCGACGGTGCGCGCACGTCCCGCGATGATGGTGCTGAACGTGTTCGCCGTGACGATGGAGGCGACGTACAGGGCGAGCAGGATGAAGACCATCGCGACGGCCACGAGTGCGGTCTGCGTCTCGCTGTCGCCCTGCTCGTCACGGTACAGGTCGTTCACGAAGCCCGTCGCCTGGATCAGCCCGGCGCCGAACGCCGCGCTGAGGGCGGTCACGAGGAGGCTGGAGACGTGCTCACGGCCGCGGGAGAGGGAGATGCCGGCACTCACGCTGCCGCCTCCATGCCGAGCATGAAACGGGAGATCTCCTCGGCGCTCGACCGGCCGCGGTCGTCGACGACGACGCCGTCCGCGAGGAAGACCACCCGGTCGGCCGCGCTCGCCGCGATGGGATCGTGCGTCACCATCGCGATGCTCTGCCCGTACTCCCGGGCGGCGGTGGCGAGCAGGGCGAGCACCTCCCGCCCGGCCCGGGAGTCGAGGTTGCCCGTCGGCTCGTCCGCGAAGACCAGGTGCGGCCGGGTGCCGAGGGCCCGCGCGATCGCGACGCGCTGCTGCTGGCCGCCGGAGAGCTGGTGCGGGCGGTGGCCGAGCCGCGCGGAGAGACCGAGGCTGCCGATGAGATGGTCGATCCAGTCCTGCTCCTCCCGGGTCGGCCGGCGGCCGTCGAGCTCGAAGGGGAGCAGGATGTTGCCGCGGACGTCGAGCGTCGGCACGAGGTTGAAGGACTGGAAGACGAAGCCGACGCGGCGGCGGCGCAGGAGGGTGAGCGCGCTGTCGTCGAGGCCCGTGATATCGGTGTCGCCGAGCCAGACGCGACCGGTGGTGGGGGTGTCGAGCCCCGCCATGATGTGCATGAGAGTCGACTTGCCGGATCCGCTCGGACCCATGACGGCGGTGAACTCGCCGGCCCGGATGCCGATGGTCGAGCCCCGCCATGATGTGCATGAGAGTCGACTTGCCGGATCCGCTCGGACCCATGACGGCGGTGAACTCGCCGGCCCGGATGCCGATGCTGACGGAGTCGAGCGCCGTGACGGTGTTCGACCCGACGCCGAAGGACTTGGTGACGCTGTCTACGCGGGCGACGAGCCGCGCGTCCGAAGCTGAAGTGTTCATGTCTCAACGCTAGGAATCGGCCCTGCTCCCCCGCGTCGGCCGGGCGTCGCGACCCGCTCATCCTGGCGGCGGATGCCCGGTGCTACCCGGGGGTCGGGCCGGATCGCCGGGAGTAGCACGCGGGTGGTCGCGCTACGCGACCAGGCGGTGCTCGAACGCGAAGACCACGAGCTGCACGCGGTCGCGCAGGCCGAGCTTGGCGAGGATTCGGCTCACGTGCGTCTTCACGGTCGCCTCGCTGAGGAACTCGCTGCCCGCGATCTCGGCGTTGCTGAGCCCGCGTGCCGCGAGCAGGAAGATGTCGCGTTCCCGCGCCGTCAGCGTGCCGAACGCCTGCGGCTCCGCACGCCGCGGCTCGCCGGGCCCGAAGTGCTCGAGAAGCTCCTTCGTCGCCGAGGCGGCGATGACCGAGTTCCCCGCGTGCACGGTGCGGATGGCGGCGAGCAGGAACTCCGGATCGGCGTCCTTCAGCACGAAGCCGCTCGCACCGCCCCGGATCGCGCGGGCCGCGCTCTCGTCGAGGTCGAACGTCGTCAGCACGACGATGCGGGGCGGCGTCGTGCCCGCGCGCTCGGCCGCGGCGATGATGCCCTCGGTCGCGGCGATCCCGTCCAGGACGGGCATGCGGATGTCCATGAGGATCACGTCGGGGCGCGCTTCCGCGGCCATCGCGATACCCTCGACGCCGTTGCCCGCCTCGCCGACGAACTCGAGGTCGGGCTGTGACGAGACGAGCATGCGGATGCCGGTGCGGAAGAGGGCCTGATCGTCGACGAGACCGACGCGGATGGCGGGGGGCGGTGTCACGGGGAGTACTCCTCGGTGGGGTCGACCGCGCTCGGGCGGTGAGTCGGTCGGCCCGCGGCGTAGGGGCGGGCTGCATTCGGGGTTGCGGAGGTGGCGGAGTCGGCGGTCGCGGCGGCGGGACGGCGTACGTACGGGTACGGCCGGGCGTGCGGCTGCTGGGGAGGGGGCAAGGCCGGCAGCGGCCCCGTCGGCGTCATGGGGATGTCGGCGGTGACCGTCCAGTCGTCGCCCGACCGCCCGGACGTGAGACCGCCGCCGGCGAGCTGCGCGCGCTCGCGCATGCCCGCGAGACCGTGGCCCGTGCCGACGATCGGCACCGGCATCGTGGCGGACGGCACGAGCCGCATGCGGTTGACGACGCTGAGCCGCACCCCGTCGCGGTTCCAGTCGAGGGTCACGCGGGCGGGAAACGCGCGATCGCCGTGGCGCAGTGCGTTGGTGAGCGCCTCCTGCATGATGCGGTAGACCGCGAGCTGCTGCCCGCCGCTCAGCGCCGCCTGCTCTCCGGTCACCTCGAAGTCGATGGGCAGTCCCGCTGCCCGCACCTGGCCGAGCAGCTTCTCGATATCGCCGAGTTCGGGCGCCGGAGCCGAGCCCTCGCTGTGCCTCAGCTGGGTGAGCAGCACCCGGACCTCGCCGAGCGCCTCGCGGGCGGTCGTGGAGATCGTGCGCAGTGCCTCGTCGACCGCGCCGGGGTCGACGCTCTTGGCGTACCGGGCGCCGTCCGCCTGGGCGATGACGACGGCGAGCGAGTGCGCGACGATGTCGTGCATGTCGCGGGCGATCCGGTTGCGCTCCTGCTCGACGGCGACGACCTCGAGCGCCCGCTCCTGCTCAACCTCCGCGATGCGCCTCGCGCGCTGGCTCTCCACGGCCGCACGCCGGATGCGCACGAGCTGGCCGCCCGTCCAGGACAGGCCGAGCACCGCCCAGGTGGCGACGAGGATGAAGACGAACCACAGGGCCGCGTCCAGCGCGGTCGTGCTGTCGCTCGGGAACAGCGCACCGACGCGGTACGCCGTGAGGTACGTCGCCGCCACGAAGCCGCCCGCGCCCGCGGACAGGAGGCCGAACCAGCGCACGGCGGGCGTGCCGTAGGCGGCTGTCGCGTAGAGGACGGCGAGGATGGCGACGTCGTACACATCGGGCGTGCCCCCGCCGACCATCTGCGCGAACGCCGCGAGCCAGGCGACGGTCAGGGCGACCGACGGCGAGAGTCGGCGGAAGCCGAGCGCGACGCCGAAGCAGAGCACGGCGAGCATGGCGAGGGCCCCGCTCGAGCTCGTGACGACGCCGCACAGCAGGACGAACAGCAGGGCGATCCCCGCATCCGTGATGAGCTGGTATTGCTCGATCCTGCGCATCAGTCCACCGTATCCCGCGCCACTGCGGCCGCCGCCCGGCGTCATCGGAGATCACCCCCTCGGACGACGCCGATCATCCTCACGATGTACCGCCGGTCAGAAGCCGAGGCGGCCCAGCTGCTTGGGATCGCGCTGCCAGTCGCGCGCCACCTTCACCCGGATGGACAGGAACACCTTCTTGCCCACGAGGGGCTCGATCTGGGCACGGGCGCGCACGCCGACGTCGCGCAGGCGACCGCCGTTGTGCCCGATGATGATGCCCTTCTGGCTGTCGCGCTCCACGAAGAGGTTGGCGTACACCTCCACGAGCTCGCGGTCGTCGCGCTCGATGATGTCGTCGATCGTCACGGCGAGGGAGTGCGGCAGCTCCTCGGTGACGCCCTCGAGCGCGGCCTCGCGGATGAACTCGGCGATCCGGGACTCGAGCAGCTCGTCGGTCACCGCGTCCGCCGGGTAGAGCGGCGGCGACACGGGCACGAGCTTCAGCAGCTCCGACACGAGCGTGTCGAGCTGGATCGAGCTGGTCGCCGAGAGCGGCACGATGGCCTCCCAGTCGCGCAGCTCCGACACGGCGATGAGCTGCTCCGCCACGGTCCTGCGGGACGCGGCGTCGACCTTCGTGACGATGGCGACCTTCTTGGCCCGCGGGTAGGCGTCGAGCTGCTCGTTGATGAACCGATCGCCCGGGCCGACCTTCTCGTTCGCCGGCACGCAGAAGCCGATCACGTCGACGTCCCCGAGCGTCGACTGCACGAGCGAGTTGAGCCGCTCGCCGAGCAGCGTTCGGGGCCGGTGGATGCCGGGCGTGTCCACGAGGATCAGCTGCCCGTTCTTCTGGTGCAGGATGCCCCGGATGGCGTGCCTGGTCGTCTGCGGCTTCGGACTGGTGATGGCCACCTTCTGCCCGACGAGCGCGTTCGTGAGCGTCGACTTGCCCACGTTCGGCCGGCCGACGAAGGACACGAAGCCGGCGCGGAAGTCACCACCCGTGCCGTCACCCGTGCTCGCCTCGGTGTCGTCGTTCGTGGTGTCGCCGCTCGCGGCGCCGCTACTCGTTGCGCCTTCGTTCGTGGTGCCCTCGTCCATGGTGCCCTCGTTCATGGGGTGAGTCTCAGCCGTCACGTTCCGCGTTCCCTCCGTTGCCCGCATCCGAGAACCCGGCCTGCGCCTCCTGAAGCGCGCGGTCCCGCGCCACGAGGACGGTGCTGATGCGCCTGCGCCGCCCCTCGAACCGGTCCGCCGTGAGCACGAGCCCGGAGAAGGTCGCCTCCGAGCCGCGCACCGGCAGCCGGCCGAGCGCCTTGGTCAGCAGACCGCCGACCGAGTCGACGTCGTCGTCGTCCAGCTCGAGGTCGAACAGGTCGCCGAGCTCGTCGACCGGAAGTCGTGCGCTCACGCGGAACGTGCCGTCGCCCAGGTCCTCGTACTCGTCGACGTCACGGTCGTACTCGTCGGAGATGTCGCCGACGAGCTCCTCGATCAGGTCCTCGAGCGTGACGAGCCCCGCGATGCCGCCGTACTCGTCGACCACCATCGCGAGGTGGTTCGACTGCTCCTGCATCTGCCGCAGCAGCGCGTCGGCCTTCTGCGACTCCGGCACGAACATGGCGGGGCGGGCGAGCTCGCTCACGTGCCGCTCGGCGCCGCCGGATGCGCGCTCGTAGATCAGCCGGGCCAGGTCGCGCAGGTACAGCACGCCCTCGATCTCGTCGGAGTCGCGACCGGTGATGGGTGCGCGCGAGATGCCCTTGCTGAGGAACAGGCCCATGCCGTCATCGATGGTCGCCGTCGCCTCGACGACGACCATGTCCGTGCGGGGGATCATGACCTCGCGCACGACCGTCTCGTTGAACTCGAAGATCGAGTGGATCAGCTCGCGGTCGTCCTCCTCGAGGACGTCCAGCTCCGTCGCCTCGTCCACCATGCTGAGCAGCTGCTCCTCGCTGGTGAAAGTCGCCGCGGACTTGCCACGGCCGGGCGTCACGCGGTTGCCGAACGCCACGAGCACGTTCGCGACGGGGCCGATGAAGACGCGGAGGCCATGCACGATCCAGGCCGTGTAATGCAGGATGCCCCGGGGGTGGAAGCGGCCGACGCTGCGCGGGCTCGCGCCGACGAGCACGAACGACACGGCGGTCATGGTGAGGGCGGAGAGAAGCAGGGCGAGCCACACCCGCTCGATCTCCGAGGCGAGCGCGAGGGTGACGAGCACCGCGGCGGTGGTCTCCGCGACGATGCGCATGAAGTTCAGGGCGTTGAGGTGCGCGTCGGGCTCGCGCGAGATCGCCGCGAGCGACCGTGGGGTGCGGGAGCCCTCGGCGAGCTCGAGCACGTCGGCCCGGGACAGCGTCGTGATCGCGGCGTCCGCGGCCGCGAACAGGCCGCCGAGCGCCACGAGCACGAGCGCGATGGCGAGGAAGAGAGCGAACACCCGCGCCGCCTAGGGGTGTCGCTCGCGCATGGCGTTGCCGATGAGGATGTCGCGCTGGATCGCGAACATCTCCCGCTCCTCGTCCGGCTCCGCGTGGTCGAACCCCAGCAGATGCAGGATGCCGTGCGCCGTGAGCAGGAGCATCTCGTCGAGCGGGCTGTGACCCGCGGTCTCCGCCTGCGCGATGGCGACCTGCGGGCACAGCACGATGTCGCCGAGGAGACCGGCGGGCGTCGGCTCGTCCTCCGTCCCCGGCCGGAGCTCGTCCATCGGGAAACTGAGCACGTCTGTTGGGCCGGGCTCGTCCATCCACTGCACGTGCAGCTGCTCCATCGCGCCCTCGTCCACGAGCACGATGGCGAGATCGGCGTCCGGATGCACGTGCATGACGTCGAGGGCGTAGCTCGCCAGCCGCTGCAGCGCCCCCTCGTCCACCGGGACGGCGGACTCGTTGTTGATCTCGATGCTCATTCGGTCCTATCGGTTCCTGGCGCGGCCGTCACCGGAGTGCCCGGGGTCCTGAGCGCGGCGCTCCGCGCGGTTCTGCGGCGGGCGGTGGTCTGCGGGCGTGCGCGCACCGTCCGGCTCGATCCTGCGCTCCTCGCGGCGCGTGAAGTCGCGCGCCTGACGCTCGGCGTCGTACTTCGTGTAGGCGTCGACGATGCGGCCGACGAGCGTGTGCCGCACCACGTCCTCGCTCGTCATCATCGCGAACGAGATGTCGTCGATCTCGCGGAGCACCCGCGTGACGAGCTGAAGGCCGCTTGCGCCGTTCGGCAGGTCGACCTGGGTGATGTCGCCGGTGACGACCATCTTGGAGCCGAAGCCGAGACGCGTGAGGAACATCTTCATCTGCTCGGGCGTCGTGTTCTGCGCCTCGTCGAGCACGACGAAGGAGTTGTTCAGCGTGCGACCGCGCATGTAGGCGAGCGGCGCCACCTCGATGGTCGACGAGGCCATCAGCTTCGGCACGAGCTCCGGGTCCATCATCTCGTTGAGCGCGTCGTAGAGCGGGCGGAGGTACGGGTCGATCTTCTCCGTCAGCGAGCCCGGCAGGTAGCCGAGTCGCTCGCCCGCCTCAACGGCGGGACGCGTGAGGATGATGCGCTCGACCTCCTTGCGCTGGAGAGCCTGCACGGCCTTGGCCATGGCGAGGTAGGTCTTGCCCGTGCCGGCAGGGCCGATGCCGAAGACGATCGTGTTCTCGTCGATGGAGTCGACGTACTTCTTCTGCCCCTGCGTCTTCGGGCGGATGCTCCGGCCGCGCGTCGTGAGGATCGCCTGGCTCAGCAGCTCTGCGGGGTTCGACCGGCTGTCCTCCCCCAGCATGCGGGCGCTCGTGTTCACCTCGGCGGGGCCGAGGTCGTGTCCGTTGCGGATGATCTGCAGCAGTTCCTCCACGAGGCGACGGGCGGCATGCACGCCACCCGGCTCGCCGGCGAGGGTGATCTCGTTGCCGCGCACGTGAACGAGGGTGCCGGGGAACTGGCTCTCGATCTGCTTGAGCAGCCGGTCCTGCGGCCCGAGCAGCCGCACCATGGCGACGCCGTCGACCTGGATGCGGAGCTCGATCGGCTCCCCGCCGCCGGTGGGGGTGTCGGGGGTGGTGTCAGTGGGCAAGGGTTCCTTCCTCCAGTGCGCCCGCGAGGACGTGGGCGTGCACATGGAACACGGTCTGTCCGGCGCTCCCGCCGGTGTTGAAAATCAGTCGGAAGTCGCCGCTCGCGCGTTCGGCGGCGATGTGGGAGGCCGCGGCGACCATCTCCGCGAGGAGCGCGGGGTCGCCCGCGGCGAGTTCGACGACGTTCGCGTAGCGCTCGGTCTTCGGCACGACGAGCACGTGCACGGGGGCCTGCGGAGCGATGTCCTCGAACGCGAGCAGCGTGTCGGTCTCGTACACGATCGTCGCCGGGATCTCCCGCGCGACGATGCGCGAGAAGATCGACGGCTCGCGTGTGGATTCGGTCATGGTCTCCAGCTTAATGTCCCGCGCTCGCCCGTGCCCGGCTCCCGCGGCCGATCCCGCTGCCCGTCACCATCGACCCAGCGCGACGTTGAGCACGGCGATGGCGGCGGGTCCGGCCGTCGACGTGCGCAGCACCTCGGGGCCGAGCCGCACGGCGGATGCTCCGGCGCGGGTGAGCGCCTCGAGCTCCGCGGGGGCGATGCCGCCCTCGGGCCCGACGACCAGGACGATGTCCCGCGCCGGAACGGCGTCGCCGCGCTCCACCGCGGCTGGCCCCGCCAGCGCGTGCCGCTCCCCCGTCACGACGCCGGACAGCGGCTCCGTGGCCGTGGGCTCGAGCAGCAGCATCCGCGTCGTCGCCGCGAGCACTCCGAGCTGCTTCGTCGTCGTCAGGTCGCCGACCTCCGGCACCCAGGGCCGGACCGACTGCTTGGCCGCCTCGCGCACGATGGCGGCCCAGCGCTCCCGGCCCTTCGCCACCTTGGGCCCCTGCCAGCGGGAGACGGACCGCGCGGCCGACCACGGCAGCACTCCGTCGACGCCGAGCTCCGTCGCCGCCTGCACGGCCAGCTCGTCGCGGTCGCCCTTGGCCAGTGCCTGCACCAGAAGAATGCGCGGCGTGCGCGGGGCGATGCGCTCGACGGAGGCGAGCTCGAGCACCAGCTCGGCCGGATCGGCCCGGATCACCGTGCCGTGGGCGAGCACGCCCGCGCCGTTCCCGACCCGCAGGCTCTCGCCGGGACGGACCCGGCTGACGGTGACCGCGTGCTTCGCCTCGGCACCCGTGAGCGACACGGACGCGCCGGCCGCCCAGTGGGCGTCTCCCCCGTCGGCGATGTAGAAGTGCGCCACGCGTCAGACGTTCAGGAAGCGATCGCGCAGCTTCGCGAACAGGCCCTGCTGGAAGTGGCCGAGGGTCGGGTCCGGCTGCTTATGACGCTTCGCGAACTGGCGGATGAGGTCGCGCTCCTTGTGGTCCAGGCGCGTTGGCGTGACGACCTGCACGCCGATCTTCAGGTCGCCGCGTCCGCTCCCGCGCAGCCGGGTCACACCGCGGCTCTTCACGGTGAGGATCTCCGCGCTCTGCACGCCCGGCTTCAGCTCGAGCTCGATCTCGCCGTCCAGCCCGGGGACGGTGACGGTGGTGCCGAGGATGGCGTCGGCCATGGACACCTCGAGGGTGGCGAGCAGGTCGTCACCGTTGCGGCTGAACACGTCGTGGTGGCGCACCTTCATCTCGAGGTACAGGTCGCCGTTGGGGCCGCCGGCCTGGCCGACCTCACCGGAGCCCGGCATCTGCAGGCGCAGGCCGGTCTCGACGCCGGCCGGGATGTCGACGGGGACCGTACGGCGGGCGCGGACACGACCCTGGCCCTGGCAGGTGGGGCACGGCGACGGGATGACCGTGCCGTAGCCGCGGCAGGTGCCGCAGGGGCTCGAGGTCATGACGTTGCCGAGGAGCGAGCGCACCTGACGCTGGATGGATCCGGAGCCGTGGCAGATGTCGCAGGTGATCTCCGACGTGCCGGGCGCCGTGCAGGCTCCGTTACAGGTCTCGCACAGCACGGCCGTGTCGACTTCGAGGTCGCGGTGCGTGCCGAAGATGACCTCGTCGAGGTCCACCTCGACCCGGAGCAGGGCGTCCTGGCCGCGCTCGCGCCGCGATCGTGGCCCGCGGCCGCCTCCCCCGCCCGCGCCGGCACCGAAGAACGTCTCGAAGATGTCGCCGAAGCCACCGAATCCCTGCGCCCCGCCGAATCCCGCCTGCGGGCCGAGGTCGTACTGCTGGCGCTGTTGCGGGTCGGAGAGCACGTCGTAGGCGTGGGTGACGAGCTTGAACCGCTCGGACGCGTCGGCGCCCGGGTTGACGTCGGGGTGCAGCTCGCGGGCGAGCCGGCGGTACGCCTTCTTGATCTCGTCCGGCGTTGCTTCCCGGCTCACGCCGAGTACTTCGTAGTGGTCAGCCACTCAAGGCCTTTCGTCGAGGGTCGTGTGGTGTCTAGTTCTCGCCGAGCAGGCGCGAGAGGTAGCGCGCGACCGCGCGAACGGCGGCCATGTTGTTGGGGTAGTCCATGCGCAGCGGGCCGAGCACGCCCACCCGGGCGAGAGCGCCGCCCGAGGAACTGTAGCCACTCGTCAGGACCGACGTCTCCCCGAGCCCGAACTGCGCGTTCTCGCGGCCGATGCTCGCGGCCACGTCGTGCTGGTCCACGGCCATCTCGCCGAACAGGCGCAGCAGGGCGACCTGCTCCTCGATGGCCTCGAGCACCGGGAAGATGCTGCCGGGGAAGTCCTGCTCCGTGCGGGCGAGGTTGGCGGCGCCGGCCATGACCAGCCGCTCCTGCCGGTTCGCGAACACCTGCTCGATGAGGGTGTCCACAACGGGGACCACCACCTCGCGCCGGTCGGCCGGGAAGGCGCTCGTCATCTCCTCGAGCGCGGTCGCGGCCTGGGCGAGGCCGAGCCCGCCGAGGCTCGTGTTCAGCCGCGCCCGCAGCTCGGCGACGAACTCCTGATCGAGGTCCACGGCCGTCTCCACGACGCGCTGCTCGACGCGGCCGGAGTCGGTGATCAGCACCGTGAGCAGCCGGTCGGGCGCGAGGGGCACGAGCTCGACATGCCGCACCTGGGCGGTCGACAGCGACGGGTACTGGACGAGCGCGACCTGGTTGGTGAGCTGGGACAGCAGGCGCACGGTGCGGCTGAGCACGTCGTCTAGGTCGACGGACTGCCCGAGGAATGTCTCGATGGCGTGACGCTGGGCGGATGTCAACGGCCGCTGGTCGGCAAGCTGGTCGACGAAGAGCCGGTAGCCCTTGTCGGTGGGAACGCGCCCGGACGACGTGTGCGGCGCGGCGATGAGTTCCTCGTCCTCGAGTAGCGCCATGTCGTTGCGGATGGTCGCAGCGGACACGCCGAAGCCGTACCGCTCGACGATCGACTTGGAGCCGACGGGCTCCCGGGAGGCGACGTAGTCCTTGACGATGACGCGGAGCACCTCGAGACTGCGTTCCGACACCATGGGGAACCGCCTCTCTCTGCGTTGCGCCCGCCGGCCTCGGGGACGCTGATCCGGGATGGATTTCGCGGCTGGCACTCGCCACGCCGGACTGCCAATTGTACCGCCAGGACGCGGGTCGGGGCGCATTGCACTCCGCCGAGCGCGAACGCTACTTTGTCCGTGGTGCGGAACGCACCCCGACCGACCGCCGCATCGCGGCCCGGGCGGTCGCGATGTGCCGCTGGAGGATTCCCATGACCGACCCGAATGCCTCGCAGTACCCGATGCAGTCGGTCCCGCCGCTCAGCCCCGGCGAGGACAAGCAGTGGGCGGCACTCGCGCACTTCGGCGGGGTTCTCGGCTGGCTTCCGCCCCTCATCATCTGGCTCATCTTCAAGGACCGCGGCCGTCTCGCCGACCAGGAGGGCAAGGAGGCGCTGAACTTCCAGATCACCGTCTCGATCGCGGTCGTCGTGGCGTGGCTTCTCGGCGGGATCCTCGCGGTCATCCTCATCGGCTACCTGTTCTTCGTGCTCGCCTGGGCGCTGCAGATCGTCGGCGTCGTCTTCGCGATCATCGCCGGCGTCAAGGTGAACAACGGCGGCACGTACCGCTATCCGATCGCGTTCCACCTCATCAAGTGACCCGTGGTCCCGGCCGGACCGCCGAAACGTATGCCCGATAGGGATCGGGTGCCGCGCTCAGTCGCCGAGGAGGCGGCGTACGACGGCGTCCGCGAGGAGGCGGCCGCGCAGCGTGAGGACGATCGACCCGCGCAGCGCGGCGGCCGGCTCGACCAGCCCGTCGGCGATGAGGCCCGCGACCGCCGTGCGCGCCGCGGCCCGCAGCGAGGCGGTCTCCAGTCCGCCACGCACCCGCGTGGCGAGCAGGACGCGCTCGACCTCGCGCGTCTCCGCGTCGAGGGTCTCGCGACCCGCCGCGGGTGACACCCGCGCGTGCATGCGGTCCGCGTAGGCGGCCGGGTGCTTGACGTTCCACCAGCGCACGCCACCGACGTGGCTGTGCGCGCCCGGCCCGACGCCCCACCAGTCGTGGCCCTGCCAGTAGGCGAGGTTGTGCCTGGACACCCGCCCGTCCCGCGCCCAGTTGCTCACCTCGTACCACTCGTAGCCGGCGCCGCCGAGCATCGCGTCGGCAAGCTCGTACATGTCGGCCTGCAGGTCCTCGTCGGGCTCGGCGACCTCGCCGCGCTTGATCTGCCGTGCCATCTTCGTGCCCGGCTCGACGATGAGCGAGTACGCGGACACGTGATCGGGCTCCTGCGCCAGGGCTTGGTCGAGGGAGGCGCGCCAGTCGTCGAGCGACTCCCCCGGCGTGCCGTAGATGAGGTCGAGGCTCACCTGCAGCCCGGCGTCCCGCGCCCAGCGCACGACGTGCGGGATCCGCTCGGGGTCATGCGTGCGCTCGAGGGTCGCCAACACGTGCGGCACGGCCGACTGCATGCCGAAGGAGACGCGCGTGAAGCCGGCATCGGCGAGGCGGCGGAGGTAGACGGCGTCCACGGAGTCCGGGTTGGCCTCCGTCGTCACCTCTGCACCCTCGCGCAGGCCGAACGTGTCGCGGACCGCGCTCAGCATCCGCGCGAGGTCGTCCGCGGGCAGGAGCGTCGGGGTGCCGCCGCCGAAGAACACGGTGCTGGCCTCGCGCGCCGGAGCACCGGACGCCGCGAGCACGCTTCCCGCGAGCGTCACCTCCGCGACGGCCTCGCTCGCGTAGTCGGACTGGCGCACGCCGCGGACCTCGGCGGCCGTGTACGTGTTGAAGTCGCAGTAGCCGCAGCGCACCCGGCAGAACGGCACGTGCAGGTACACGCCGAGGTTGCGACCGCCCGCGCCGTCGGCGACCGACGCCGGGAGGAGTCCGTCGGCGGGTGCGGGATCCGCGATGGGCAGTGCGCTGGGCATTGGCTCATTCTCCCACCGGGAGCTGGATGCTTCTGCCCGGTGCGCTCGACGGAGTGCCTCGCGTCAGTTTCCCGCGGCGGGGTGCAGCGCGCGGAGGTACCGCTTCGTCATGCGCCGCTGGGCGATGCGGAGGGCCGGCGCTCCGAGCCGCCACGGCCAGCCGCTCGGCCGGGAGAACTGACGGAGCACCAGCCACACCTCCCCGGAGTCCGTGCGCTCGACCACGAAGCTCTCCTCGCCGCTGATCGGGTTCCCGTCCAGCGTGCCGTAGGCGAAGCCCACCCGGTCCGGCTCGTCGACCACGTAGACGACGCGGGAGGGCGCGCGCACCGTGAACGGACCGGCCGGCAGCAGGAGCACGACGCTGGTGCCCGGGGTGATGTACGGCGTGCCGTCGTCCCCGTACACGGCCTCCCGCGGCGCCCCGGCGCGCTCCAGCGGCGACCCGTCGTCACCGAACACCACGCCGCGGTAGCCGTGCTCGTCCGCCGCCTCCTGCTGGATGTCGGTCACCCGCAGCCCGCTGCCGCGCTGCACACCCCACGTCATGAGCGACGCGACCGCACTCTCGAAGCGGTCGTCGCCGCTGCCGAGGCGACCCCGGTGCTCCGACGAGCGGTACCCGCGGGGCGGATAGCTCAGCAGGTCGACGGCCTGGGTGCCGCCGACGGACCCGTAGTTCACGGGCACGGATCGGTGGGTGCTTCGGCGCACGGGAGGTGCTACTTCTTCTCTTTGGTCTCGGTGTCGCCCGAGAGCGCGGCGATGAACGCCTCCTGGGGCACCTCGACGCGGCCGACCATCTTCATGCGCTTCTTGCCCTCCTTCTGCTTCTCGAGCAGCTTGCGCTTACGCGTGATGTCGCCGCCGTAGCACTTGGCGAGCACGTCCTTGCGCATGGCGCGGATGGACTCTCGCGCGATGATGCGCGCGCCGATCGCGGCCTGGATGGGCACCTCGAACTGCTGGCGCGGGATGAGCTTCCGCAGCCGCTCCGTCATCAGCGTTCCGTACGCGTACGCCTTGTCCCGGTGCACGATGGCGCTGAACGCGTCGACCTGCTCGCCCTGCAGCAGGATGTCCACCTTCACGAGGTCCGCATCCTGCTCGCCCACGGGCTCGTAGTCGAGCGACGCGTAGCCCTGCGTGCGGCTTTTCAGCTGGTCGAAGAAGTCGAACACGATCTCGCCGAGCGGCATCGTGTACTTGATCTCCACCCGGTCCTCGCCGAGGTACTCCATGCCGAGCAGGGTTCCGCGGCGGCCCTGGCAGAGCTCCATGATCGTGCCGACGTAGTCCTTCGGCGTGAGGATCGCGGCGCGCACGATCGGCTCGCTCACGCTCGAGATCTTGCCGCCCGGGAACTCGCTCGGGTTGGTGACGGTCGTGCGCTTCTTGTCCTCGGTCGTCACCTCGTAGATGACGGACGGCGCCGTGGCGATGAGGTCGAGGTTGAACTCGCGCTCGAGCCGCTCCGTAATGATCTCGAGGTGCAGCAGGCCGAGAAAGCCGCAGCGGAAGCCGAAGCCCAGCGCGACGGAGGTCTCCGGCTCGTAGACGAGGGCGGCGTCGCTCAGCTTGAGCTTGTCGAGGGCCTCCCGCAGCACCGGGTAGTCGGACCCGTCGATCGGGTACAGGCCGGAGAACACCATGGGCTTCGGCTCGGAGTACCCCTTGAGCGCGACGGTCGCGGGCTTCTGCGCACTCGTGACCGTGTCGCCGACCTTCGACAGTCGCACGTCCTTCACGCCGGTGATGAGGTACCCGACCTCGCCGACGCCGAGGCCCTGGGACGCGACGGGCTCGGGCGAGCTCGCGCCGATCTCGAGGAGCTCGTGCGTGCTCTTCGTGCTCATCATCTGCACGCGCTCGCGCGGCGAGAACGAGCCGTCGATCATGCGGACGTAGGTGACGACCCCGCGGTACGCGTCGTAGACGGAGTCGAAGATCATGGCGCGGGCCGGGGCGTCGGCGTCGCCCACGGGCGCCGGGACCAGCTCGGTGATGCGGTCGAGCAGCTGCTCGACGCCCTCGCCCGTCTTGCCGGACACGCGCAGCACGTCCTCCGGCTTGCCGCCGATGAGGCTCGCGAGCTCCTTCGCGTACTTCTCGGGGTCCGCCGCCGGCAGGTCGATCTTGTTGAGCACCGGGATGATGGTGAGGTCGTTGTCGAGCGCGAGGTACAGGTTCGCCAGCGTCTGGGCCTCGATGCCCTGAGCGGCGTCCACGAGCAGGATCGCTCCCTCGCACGCGGCGAGCGAGCGGCTGACCTCGTAGGTGAAGTCGACGTGGCCGGGCGTGTCGATCATGTTCAGCACGACGGGCGACCCGCCGTGGCTCCACGGCATGCGCACGGCCTGGCTCTTGATCGTGATGCCGCGCTCACGCTCGATGTCCATGCGGTCGAGGTACTGCGCCCGCATGGAGCGCTCGTCGACGACGCCGGTGATCTGGAGCATCCGGTCGGCCAGCGTCGACTTCCCGTGGTCGATGTGGGCGATGATGCAGAAGTTCCGGATGGCCGAGGGGTCGGTGGAGGCCGGCTGCAGGATCGTGGTTGCGCGAGGTGACATCGTGCGGCAATCCTCCCATGCTTCCGGCGCTCGGCCCGTCGACG
>Ga0210040_10000321_pt1 | contig 83046 bp, 108 predicted proteins | sample CryGeyCG12114_NA_FD_185462 | JGI IMG/M metagenome (GOLD analysis project Ga0210040, IMG submission 185462) | Groundwater microbial communities from aquifer - Crystal Geyser CG19_WC_8/21/14_NA (SPAdes) (version 2) | ecosystem: Environmental > Aquatic > Deep subsurface > Groundwater | place...
GCCGACCCGAACGTCATCACCGGCAAGGAGAAGTCGGAGAGCCTGATCCCGCGCAGCAACGAGGCGCAGGCGTGGTACAACTCCCTGATCGAGGCGCGCAACGCGCTGACGGTTCGCCCGGCTGAGATCGAGACGAGCTTCTCCGCGCTGGTGCTCGCCCACAACCTCTACGCGCAGTTCCTGTCGGCCCTGCAGCCCGCGTGGAGCGACGCGACGCAAACGACGATCGTCGAGCGCGAAGACCTGAACGCCATCTGGGAGGCGTACCAGCAGCACCTGGCGGAGTTCGACGCGCTGCTGAAGGCGGCGTACGTCGACGGCGTGCCGGCGCCGGTGCTGGTCGGGCAGGTGAAGCGGGTCGACGAGTCGCTCTCCGCGCTGGCGCTCGCCGTGCCGGACGCGATCGCGGAAGGAACTGCCAGTGCGGCGGCGAAGCGCGGCATCAAGGCGGACCTGCTCGGCAACGCCGGCGTGCTCCAGGAGCTTGAGGGCCGCGCCGCGGCCGTGAACGTCAGCGCGGCGGCAGCGACCAACGCCTACGAGGCCTGGAACGACTATGTCGCGGGCCTGCCCGACTGGGCGGACGACACGAAGACGTCGCCGGTCGATCCGGCCATCTACAAAGCGAAGAAGGATGCCTTCCTCGCCGCGGTGAGCGCGGTGAAGGTCGCGATCGACGCGGTCATCGCCGGCGGGCTGTCGAGCGACTCTGCGTTCGCCTTCAACGCCTCCGCCAAACTCGTCGGCAATTCGGCGACGTGGCAGGGGGCAGCGGGCGACGTCGGCCTGGTCCGCTCGACCCAGAAGCTGGCCGGCGGCGCGCACGTGAAGGCGCAGCTGCTGCCGACGGGTGCCGTCTACATCGGCCTGTGCAGCGAGGCCGCGGCGACGTCGCTCGACCCGACCACGATCGAGTGGGGCTTTGCGCTGACGCGGCAGAGCGACGGCCACTTCGTCGTCTACGCGATCGCGAGCGGCGCGGTGGCGATCTGGAACAACGGCGAGCGCTTCGACGCCGGCGCGCTCGTCCAGGTCGACTATTTCGATGAGGCGGGCGCTGCGGGCGTGCTGCTTCGCGTGCTGACGTCGGCGGGTGTTCCAGTGACGACGCCAATCCCCGCAACGGCGGGCAAGGCGTATGTCGTGAAGGCGCTGCTGGTCGATGGCGGCTCGTTCAGCGGCCTGCGCGCCGAGGGCTCGACGAAGGTGCCGTATGAAACGGGCGTTCTCGGCGGACCCCCGGTGAACGCCACCGCGGGCGCCAACATCGTCAACACCGTCCACACGGTGGGGGCGGACGGCCCGGACACGGAGGGTTATTTCACCTTCGAAGGCGCCGATCAGATCTATCTCGCCGGCAACGGCGTCGAGAAGATCCAGTGGGGCGGCGAGCCGTACCTCAAGATCACGGTCGACGCGAAGGACGACACCGGCAAGGGCGACGCGATCGTCGGCGTGCTGTGCGACCTCGCGGGCGGCAGCGGCGCCGGGCTCAAGGTCGACGTGCGGCAGGGCGGCGGCACGATCGCCTTCCCGCTCGGCACGGTCTCCTACACCGTCTACCAGGCCACGAATTTCACCAGCGGCTCGATCAAGATGAAGCGGGCGGTGGTCGTGCCGACGCAGGACGGCGCGGGCGCGGTTGCCGTGAACAACGACGGCATGGACATCACCACGTGGTTCGCGCTCATCCCGAGCGTGGCCTCCCGCGCTGCGTACGGCGAGTACGGCATGTACGCGCCCGGCGGCTCGGATAGCGGGCAGGTCGACATGCGCGACGGCGACAAGCTCGCGTGGCTCAGTGACCCGAGCCCGACGTTTCCCGAGGGTTTCTCGGACCTGCGCGGAGCGAAGTGGGTCTACCTCGACATGGCAGCGGCCCGTTCGACGCCGGGCGCTGGCGTTGGGTCGGTCCAGCTGCGCGTGCTGACGGCGACAGACAAAGCCGGGACGAGCTCGCGCACCGTGGCGAACTTCGAGCTCGACAAGGACAGCGACGCAACCAGGTCCGAATACGTCGCGGTCCCGGCAGGACAGACGTTCTACCGGATCGAGCTCGTGGCAAGCGTCAGCAGCGGGTTCTTCCGCGTGCCGTGGCCGCACATCTCGCTCCGCGCCGTCCGCGAGACCGACAACCAGACCGTCATCGACTTCATCGCGCCGGTCGCCGGACCAACGGGCGCCGACAACCCGCCGTCCTATTACTTCAGCTACCGGAACCCCGCCGACCCGAGCCAGATCGTCCACTCGCTCAAGGAGACGATCAGCGCCAACGTGCTCGGCTTCGGGAGTTCGACCACGACGGTGGAAGTGGAAACACGAATCACTCGGGATGGCGCGGGCGTCATCACTGGCGCTGGGCAGAGAGTGGTCGTCGGCGGCGTGACCTATATCCGCGACTGGAACAAGCAGACGAGCTTCTATCCCGACGGGGAAAGCTGGGATCGCCTGTCGGCCGCCACGACCACCTATGGTCGCCGCAACTGGACGAAGCTGTTCGGCGACATGCCCGACGCGTTTCCTGCAACGACGAACATCCTGTCGGAGACCGGCACGCAGCTGAACGACAAGGCGATCGTCACTGGCGAGAACCTGTCCGCATCGTCCACCCAGTTGCTGCCAAACTGGTCGTTCGAGCTTGCCGACGCTAATGGCCTTCCCGCAGGCATTCGTGGCCTGACTTTCATCCGCACGCCCGCCGATCGCGCGGCGACGATCAAGTTCAAGGACAACGTCCCTGGAACGCTGTGCCTCGCGGGCAACGGGGCTGGTTTCCCGGCATTCGCAGTGGACGAGCGCCTGATCTACACCTTCCGCGTCCGACATTCCCTGCGGGTGGCCAAGCCCTCGGGGATGCACATCGAGATCAACGAACTCGATCAGCCGCTGCCGTCCGGCATCACCCATGTGGGCTTCGACGGCGAGCCGATGGTGGTTCCCCGGACATCCAACACCGTCCTCATGTTCGACGCCGCGCTCGGCACGGCGGCGGAAGATCGGGTTTTCACTTACACTCCACCTGCGGGTGTGAAGTATGCATCGTTCGCCTTCTTCAACGCCGCCGGCACAGACTACTTTTGCGAGAGCGTGCAGACGTCGGCAACGCTGAACCCCGCGCGTGTCGACGCGACGACGCTCCTGAAGGGGCCGACGCAGGCCGGGGCAGACAAGACCAATCTCAACATCGCTGCGGCGATTGTCGATCAGGGCGCGCTTGCGAAGAAGGACGCCGCCGATTTCACCACTCAGGTGATCGGCACGGGAAAGCCCGCTGCCTATGCGACAGCCGATCTGACGATGGTCGCGGTGAGAGGAGCGGCCCTCGTCGACATCGCCGGCAACCGCGTGACGCCGAAGACGGCGCGCGGGTTCGACAGTTGGGTCCGTGCTAGCTCGGCGCGCACAGGGCCTTGCCGCATCTCGGGCAAAGCTACAGCCGCTGCTGTCATCGGTCTGCATTCTTCGGCCAACCCCATTCGAGCCGAAGGTGCCGGAGACATGTTCTTCGACATCAACTTCGGGCTGATCTATCTCAACGATCGGGTGCACATCTATGAGACGGGCACCCTCGTCGCCGAAGTGCTGTCTGGCGGCGTGGCGTCGTTCAATTCGAACACCAAGTTCGACGTCATCTATGATGGCCTGTCGGTCACCTATTGGGCGAACGACGTGCTTCTCTACACCAGCGCCAAGGTCATCGTTCCTGACCTGACGTTCTACGGCACGGTCCTGTGCGCCAACGGAGGCTTCGAGCAGATCACCTTCGTCGCGCACGGCGACGTAACCGCCGTCAGCGTGCCGACGATCAAGCCGGTGGGGACGGTGATGGTCGCGGCATCGGGCTCGGTGGCCGACGGTTACTCGCAGATCGCGACCACCTACGCCTACCCGTCTCGCTACAAGGGGTCGGTCGATGTCCGCGCTGGCGCGGCGTGGTCGATCACCACCTCGGCCGGCATCACCGCCACGATCAACAACGATCCGGCGTCCGCCCAGCGCGGGCAGGTTGCCGTTACTGCGATGTCGGCGGCGATCGCTTATGTCTACGTGACGTCGACATACCTCGGGGTGCGACAGGTCGAAGTCATCACGTTCGTGAAGGCGTTTCCCACGCCGGGCGCGGGCGTGTTCACGGCCTGCCTGAACAGCCCGGTCGACGGCCGAGTCGATTACGCCCCGGTCACACCTGAGCTGCGCCAGCCCGCGTCCGGCTACGTCGTGCGAGCCTACTTCTCGATCCCGGCGCTCGAGGGCGGGTACGCTGATAACAGCACAGTGCCACTCGCGAAGCTCCAGCGCACCAACACCAGCAACTCCGGCCTGGGAAGCGGGTGGTTTGACGCGGACACGATCCCGTCACCCAGTGACGCGGCGGCAAACTACTACGCGTCGGGCAACAGGGTGCAGCGAGCGGCAACCTTCAGCTTTATCACCGGCTACCGCACGTTCAGCTCCACCGACCTCTGGCGCATCGTCGCCCGCTCCCCGAACGGCACCACCGCGCTTGGCGTGCCCACCGGCATCCTGACCATCTCGCCGACATGAGGATGACATGACACCGGTTTTTGCAGTGCTTCTGGCGGACGGGACAACCGCGCGCCGCTTCAGCGAGCCTGACGGCTCGCCGCCATTTCCCAACGCGGGCGAGGCGATCGTCGACACGCTTGAGCTGCCCGACGACTTGCCGCCCTACGCGCGCGTCGACTGGGCAGCCCGCACGATCCTGACCGGCCCGCAGGAGGCGGAGGCGTGGCTCGTCGCGCAGGTCGACACCCGCCGCGCCGGCGCCAACGCGGCCGAGCTGGGCACCGACCTTGCCAAGCAGTGGGAGTACCAGCGCAAGGGGGCCGAAGCACTGAGCGACATCGGCCCGTGGCTCTGGCTCCAGCGCGAGGCCGAGGAGAAGGGCGTCACGATCGAGGACGTGCGGCTCGGCGTGCTCGAGGCCATGGACGCGAGCGAGCGTCACATGAGCGGCGTCGCCGCCGTGGCAGTCGCGGGGAAGGTCGCGATCCGTGCGGCCGAGACGGTCGCCGACAAGCAAGCCGCATTCGACGCGATCCAGTGGCCGAAGAAGGAGCCGAACGATGCCTGAAGAACATACTTTCATCCACGGGCTCGGCACCGACCAGCGGGAGGCGCTTCTCTCGCTCCGCGCCTCCCGCCGCGAGGCTGTGCCGGAAGCCCTGCGCGACCAGATCGACAGCTTTATCGTGTCCGCCGAGGGCTTCGAGGCGACGCGCGGCCTCGCTCTGGCGATCTACCACGCCGGTGCCGCCGTCGGCCCTGAGCTGATGGCGATTGGCGCGGGCATGTTCGAGTGGATGTGGCACTACGGGTTCGGCGACATCGGCAAACCGCGCGGGGACACGAGCGCCGTCGCCTTCCGCATGGCGCAGGCACTGAAGCGCGACGCCGGCATGCCCGCACCGGCAAGTGGGTGGCCCGCGATCGAGCAAGATCCTCAACGCGGTGAGGTCGAGCCCGCACCGCTCGTCATGCCTTCAACATAAAGGGCGCCCCACGGGGCGCCCTTCTTGTATCAGCCGAGCTTCGTTTCGGGAGTCCATCGCCGGACCATTTCGCCGGCCCGCCCGGAATGCGGCCGATTGTCGTCGAGGTTGCCAGTCTCGCGCGCGTCCAGCACGATTGCCGCACAGGCCATAGCGTGGCCGAGGTGATGCACGCCGCTCGTCGGATCGATGTCCTCGCCATCAAGATATTGCAGCAGGTGCCGCATCGCCGCCGCAACGTACACGCGCCCCAGCACGGCGTTGTCGCGCCAGTTGAATGGGCCGTACTTGTGCGCGCCGTCCATCATCGCCGAGGCAAGGTGCAGCATCGCCGAGGGCGGCACGACCGACATATCCGGCTTGGCGAGGCCGAGCGCATCCTTGGGATTGATGCCGCGGCCGGTTGTCAGCGGCACGGCGATCGTGTCAGCCGGTGCGGTATAGTCGTGGAGGAAGCCGCCCTCCTTGAAACCACGCGCGGTCAGCCCGCCGAGCCAGCGCCGGAGGCGTGGGAAAATTCCCAGCTTCTCCTGCATGCCGACGATTTCAATCGGCTGCGGCACAGGGATGCCTCGCGCTGTCAACGACAGCTCGGCCTCTTTGCCAAGAAAGTGATGAGTCATACGGAAACCTCTGCCTTGATCGTGTCGTGGGGAACGTAGCCGAGGAACGACACATCCTCAGTACGCAAGTCGAAGATGCCCTTGTCGGCGATCTGGACCGTGGGGAACGGCGTCGGCGTGCGCGACAGCTGCGTCTTCGCCTGCTCGACGTGGTTGGCGTAGAGGTGCAGGTCACCGAACGTGTGAACGAACTCGCCCACGCCCAGCCCGACCTCGCGCGCGATCAGGTGCGTCAGCAGCGCATAGCTCGCGATGTTGAACGGCACACCGAGAAAGATGTCAGCCGACCGCTGGTACAGCTGACACGACAGCAGCCCGTCCTCGACATAGAACTGGAACAGGCAGTGGCAGGGGCGCAGCGCCATGTCGTGGATCTCGGCCGGGTTCCAAGCTGTCACGATGTGACCGCGGTCGTTCGGCTTCTCGCGCAGCGTGGCGATGACCTCGCTGATCTGATCGATCTGCGCGATCGTCGACGGGTCTTTCGACAGGTGGCGACGCCACTGCGCGCCGTAGACCGGCCCCAGCGCGCCATCCGGCCCGGCCCATTCGTCCCAGATGCGCACGCCCTGCGCGCGCAGCGTCTCGACGTTGGTGTCGCCGGCCAGCATCCACAGCAGCTCGGCAACCATCGACTTGGTATGGATCTTCTTCGTCGTCAGCAGCGGGAAGCCCTTGCCGAGGTCGAACCGAATCTGCCGTCCGAACACGCTGAACGTACCGGTGCCGGTGCGATCCTCGCGTGGCATCGGGTCGTTCTCGTGCTTGGCGATCAGCTCGGCCAGCAGCGACAGATACTGCAGCTCACCGTGATAGGGCGTGCCGGGGTTGCGCAGCATAGTGACGTGGACGGGCAGCTCGCTGCTGCCGCCGATCACCTGCACGCTCCCGCCCTGCGGGTCGATGATCGTCGTGCCGTGGCCGACGATCAGCTCGTACTTCTGGGTCATGTCCATCAGAAAGCCTCCGGCTTGAAATAGTTGGCGCGGGCCGGCACCGGCCGGCGCAGCGGGATGAGGTAGAGAATCAGCCACTGACCGTCGCGGCCGGTCGCCATCGTGTGCGTGCCGGCCTCGTAGGCGGCGCGCGCTTCGGCGACCGCGGGGGCGTCGTTATCCCAGCCGCGCTCGCTCGCACGCCGGGTGGCGATGGCGTAACGCTCCAGCTCCGGGCGACCGCGGCCCTCAAAGCGTTCCTCGAACTGGTCGTCCTTGTGCTTGTCGATGATCGCCCACGCATCCGCGGGCGCGATCCCTACCGCCTTCGCCGCCTTGAATGGCGAGCGCGTGCGACGGTACTGGACCATCAGTTCTTTCTCAATCTCGGGGGTGATAACGGTCACGTCTTGCAACTCCAAAAGGTGCGTCCTGAAAAGCACACCCGTGTGATTTCAGGGTAATGGGAAGAGAGAAGTTACCCGGCAACTTCTCCTAGTTCCTGTGGATTATCAAGGTCGATCACCAAGTCCGCCACGTCGACCGCGCGGTGGGTGATGAGGATGATCTGGGACAGCCGGGCCTTGAGCCGCTGGAGCGCCAGCTTCGTCGCCGATCGGCGCTGCTCGTCGGCGTCGCTGTCGATCTCATCGCCGAGGAACACGGGGAAAGCATCGGCGACCAGAGCCTGGCCGAGCGCGATGCGCAGCGCCAGATTGGCGACCGTCTCGCCCGCGCCCGACAGCGTCTCGATCCGCTGCCCATCGACGGTGATCTCCATGTCGTCGTCCACGACCACACTCGACAGCTCGCCCGCGCTCATGTCGTAGATCAGCGACGAGGCGATGCGCGACAGCATCGGCGCGAGGTGCGCCTTGAAGGTGGCACGGGCCTCGCCCAGCCGCGTGCTGCCCTCACGATACGCCTCGGCGCGCCGCTGGTTCTCCGCGATCGCTGCGGTGTCGGCGGCATGCTTCACGACGTCGGCGTCGTACCGCTCGATCGCCGCCTCGTAGATCTTGGCGTGCGTCAGCCGCTCCTGCAACTCGTCGAGCTGGTCATCGGCCATTGGCTTGCCGTTGACCCCGATCCACGCCTCCAGCTTCTCGCGCGCGGCGCGGGCGCGCTCGACAGCGGCATCAAAGGCCTCGCTCTGCGCGTCGAACCGCGACCACGCCGCGTGCGCGGTGCGCAGCCCGTCGAGGTCATGGACCTGCACAGGGTTGCCCAGCAGCTTGATCTCGGCCTCGGCATCGACCGCAGCGTTGTAGGCGGCGAGGCGCTGGCGCGCGTGGCGTGCGCCGCCGGGGGCGAGCGAGCCGGCTGCGTCATCCGGGGCGGGCGGCAACGGCGTGGCCCAGTTCTCGATCGCGCGATGCTCAGCCATCAGTGCCGCCCGGCTGACCGCCGGCTCGGTCGGTACGTCGCCACCGACGCGGAACTTGGTGCCGCACGAAGGGCATTCGGCCTGCTCGTCGCTCATGCGCTGGCGCAGGTCGATCTCCTCCCATACGCCGCGGACCGCCTCGATCTCTTCGCGGGTCATGGTCGGCTGCGGCCCGCGCGCGTCGCGTAGCTGCTCCCACTCGTACCGCGCTTCGGCCATCGCGATCAGGCCTTCGCTGTCCACGGCGTCCTTCGGTGCGGCGTCGATGATCTTCTGGAGCCGGGCGCGCTCGCGCGCGGTAGCGTCGGCGTTCGCCTGCACCGTGACCGCCTCATCGACCTGCGCGCGGCTCACACGCGCGCCCTCCGGCCGCCGCGGCGCGGTAACCTGCTGGACGGTGTCGTTCTCCCTCCGGTCATGCTCGACACGCAGCTGGCGCGCGCGCGTGAGCGTCGTGGCGATGTCGGTCGACAGGGCGTAGCCCTCGGGCTTTACCGGCTCGACCGGCGCGCGCAGCGCGGAGGTCAGCCCCTCGGCCACTCCCTTGAATTTCTTCGCTTCGTCGCGGCACGCCTTCTCGATCGTCTCGTAGGTGGCGAGGCCGACGACCTTGTCGATCAGCTGCTTGCGCTCGCTGGCGCGCAGCTGGCCCAGCTTGTCGGTTTGCTTCTGGACAGCGGCATTGGCGAGGTCGAACACGTCGAGGCCATAGCCCAGCAGCTCGATCACCTTGGCCGTCACCGCGTCCGCGCCGACCGCCTCGACGACGCCAGTGGTGAGGTCGGTCAGCTGCTCGCGTCGTGGCGTGCGCTTGATGTGAACCCGCTTGCCGCCGAGCCGGAAGGTGCCCTCGGCATGGAAGTCGCTGTAGTCGGCGGCCATGCCGCGCAGGGCCTTCTTGCCAAACAGCAGGTAGCGCGGCGTCTCGACCGCCAGCAGGCTTTTGCCGCTGCCGTTCCGCCCGATGACGGCGGTGATGCCTGGTGGAGGCGAAAGCTCGCCCGAGAAGGACCAGCTCTTGATAGGGGTGACGAACGTGGCCGTCGCTTTGATGTGCTCGATCATGGGGATGTCGTACTCCTATTCTTCTTTATAGGTGTGCGTTTTTATCAAGTTACCGGGTAACTTGATAAAAATACATGTAGTAGGATCTGATATGTGGACGCCTGAGCAGTTCATCGCCAACTTCAAGCAGCGGTGGGAAGGCGGCATGAGCCGCGACCCCAACGACGCCGGCAACTGGTCGGGCGCGAAAAAGGGTGTCGGCACCCTCGTCGGGTCCAACCACGGCATCACCGGCGCAGTGCTGGCTAAGTCGCGCGGCAAGCCCGTGACCATGAAGGACATGGAGGCGCTGACACCGGCTGAGGCTGGCCGCATCGCCCTCCAGATGTTCTACAAGGACGTCGGCCTCGACAAGCTGCCGTGGAACCGCGTCACCGCCTCTGTCATGGACTTTGGCTACAACGCCGGCCCGCTCCGCAGCATCAAGCTGTTGCAGGACATCCTCGACGTCAGCATGGACGGTCAGATCGGACTGGGCACGACCGGCGCGTACAAGGCGCGCCTCGCGCGCGTCGGCGAGCAGGTCATGGCTGGCGCGTTCTGGGCGATGCGCGAGGAATATTACGAGGATCTGGTCGCCGCGCGCCCGAGCGACGGCATCTACCTCAAGGGCTGGGACAACCGCTCGGACTATTACTTGCCCGGTCACCCGGAGGGCTGGTGGAACAAGTTCGGCGCGTGACCGACCAACAGCTCCTCGTCACCCTGAACATCATCCGCTCGGTGATCCTGATCGCCGCGATTGTCGGCGCGGTGTCGTACCGTCACATTGACCGTCGAATCGTCATCTGTGTTGCTGCGCTTGTGCTTGTGCTCAACCTGTGCGGGCTGGCGATCGCCACCTTTTTGGTGAACCATGCCTGACAACTTCCTGACCAACGCCAGCCACGGGCGCTACCGCTGGACCATCATCGCCTTCGCGCTCGCCGGGCTGCTCATCAGCGCCCTCGTGGTGTGGCAGCTGTACGAGATGACCCCGGCGCGCTGGTGCGTGCTGGCCAAGCAGGGATCGCCCGAGTTGGCGACCGGCTGCTTCAACGTCCTGCTCAAGCTGCTGGACATCAAGGACCATGCCCTGATGATGCTCATCGGCGTGCTGGCCCTGACCATCATCGCCGTCGTCGCGGTGGCCCTTGGTGTGCGCATTTCCGGTGCTGCACCCGGTGGTTTCAGCGTTGATGTCGGCGCGGACAAGACCACGGTCGCGGCCGACGGCGGACAGGCCACGATCGACACCCCTCCTACTGCCCGAGAGGCTGAACAATGACCCTGTCGAACCCCCTGACCGCACCACTCTGGAAGATCGGCACCTTCGCCGCCGGTCTGATCTGTTTGGTCCTCTCCGGCTTTCTGATCGCCAGCACTCTCGAAAATCGTGGCCTCGTCGTTCAGCGTAGCGCGCTGTCTGCGCAGATCAACGACCCGAAGGTCGGCTTTGTGGCACGGCTGGCGCAGGCGAACACCAATGTCGAGACGCTGAAGGTCGCGCTTAACACCCAGCGCCAGAGCTTTGAGACGAAGGCGGCGCAGCGTGAAGCCGTACTCGCCGAGACGTCGCGCAAGTTGAAACTTGCCCAAGTCTCGACGCGGACTATGCAGTTGAAGCTGGACCGTTTTCTGGCCACCAAGCCGCAGGGGGCTACCCTTGAAGATCGGGTGCGTGATATTGACCAGCGCGCGCTTTCGGAGCTTGTTCAGTGAAGAACCTCGTACCTATCCTTGGTCTGGCTCTGCTCGGCGCTTGCGCGACAAAGCCGGCCCCGCGTCCCGAACCGATCGTCGTGCCGCAGCCTGTTGCGGTAGCGGTTGACGCACCGTGCGTGCCTGACACGCTGGGCAAGGCTCCTGCCTATGTCGACACCAAGGACAAGCTGGTCGGCGCAGCGGACGCAGCGGAGCGCCTGCAGCTGCTCTACGCCGGCCGCGCGCAGCGCGAGGCGCGGCTGAACGAGATCGAGCCGATCATTGACGGGTGCCCTCGCGGTTCCGTGAAGAAGTAACACCATGAGCATGATCGATCAGGAGGCGCGTGATAAGGCGAGCCAGGCCCTGCATGATCTCAACAATCATAAGGCCGTGACGGAGATCGAGCTTCGCACGCTGAAGGCGCTCGTCGTCGAGCTGAAATCGCAGCTGAAGTGGGCTGGCGGTCTGATCGTGATGCTGTTCATCAGCACCCTGACGTGGTCGCTTGCCCAGCAGTACAGCGCCAATGAGGCGCAGAAGAAGGACATGGCCCAGCAAATCGAGCTGCTGAAGGAGCAGGAGCGGGCGCGCAATGCGTCCCGCTCCGAAATCCTGAGCCGCCTACCGGCCGGTACTACCGAGGCCACCGACACCACGGGCAGTCTCGCTCAAGCTGGCAACCTCAGCCGTAGCCGCACGAGTAACGGGGCAGAGAACTAGCTGGGCGATCCGATCGCCGCGCTTGATCTCGTGCGCATTGCGACCGAGGTGCGACAGGATCACCATCAGCTCACCGCGATAATCCTCGTCAATCGTTCCGATCCCATTCGTCACGAACACGCCGTGCTTCGCTGCTAGTCCACTTCGGCTGCGCACCTGCAGTTCGTGACCGGCCGGCACCTCCACGGCGAACCCGGTGGTGAAGATCTTGGTGTTGCCGTGGAACAGCTTGAAGTCCTCGGCGGAACAGATGTCCATGCCCGCTGCGCCGGGCGTGGTGTACGTCGGCAAAGGCAAGTTCTCCCCGTGGGGCAGGCGCAGGAACTTGAGCGTTAGGTCCATATCGGATCTCCAGATGTGTGATGCCAAGATCAACCGCTGTCTCCAATCGCTTGGCGTCGATGCAGAGAGCGAACTCGCGATCGCGTGGTGGCTTGTGCGAGCTGATCCGAATGACGGACTCGCATGGTGTGCCGGGGAAGAGGATAACGTAACGACTGTCGGAGTGGGCAATGGTGCTGCACTCCATCTTGCAAGGCAGACCCAGCGACCGAGCCTTGTCAATCAGCTTGATCGCCACCTCGCCGCTGTTCCTCACCATTGGGAAGTCTCTCCTGAATGAAGGCGCGAACCTCCGGGTCAAGAGGGTCCAGCGCCGCGCGGACAATACCGGGCCAGTCAAATTTGTCCAAGGATAGGGAGCCTCCACCGTTGTCCGATTGCACGCGCTGCGCAGGGACGGCGGTGACGGCGAAAGCGTCAAGGGTCGGCTTCTCCTCGCCGGGGGCGAGTGTGATGCGAACGCACTTGTCGCGTAGGCTGTCAGGGGGTGCCGCCAGCGCCTCGGCCAACGTCATGGTGACGTAGATCAACCCTTCTGGGTCTTCGCCATGTCCGTAGGGTTCAAGCGATCCGGTCCCGTGGATCGTGACACCATCGACGACATAATCTCGGGGGGCGTGGTAGTGGCCCGAATATAGCGGGACCGTGCCGAAGGCGTCGCGAAGAGCAACGACAGGGGCAAGATGGAGGTCTTCACCCCCGAACGACGAGAGATCCCAGTGTCCGACGGCGGCGACGGGTCCGGCGCTTCCTCGGGCGGTGCGTGCGAGGCTGGTGACTTGGTCGACGGCATTACGATCCCACTCCCACGGGAAAAACGCTACCTCGCCGATCAACGCCGGCTTGGTCAAGATGAAGAGGTTGGGGTAACGCCGGTGGCACGCCACCTTGAACACGTTGAAGGCGGCCGTGGCGGTCACCTTGCGCGGCATGTCGTGATTGCCGGCCATCATGATGAAGAGGGTGCTGGGACGGTTAATAGCCGCCGCCAACACCGCGTCGATCGCCTGCTTGACGATCGTGTGCGACACGTAGGGGTTGTCGAACAGATCGCCGACCATCACCACCATGTCGCCGGGCGCGGCCAGCTGCTCGATGAATTTCCGAAGCTGACGAGCTTCACGCTCACCGCGTCGGTGGGCCGGAACCCCGACCTCGAACTTGCGCCCGAGGTGGGGATCACCAATCAGCCAGCCGCGCTCGAACTGCACGGCTTACGCCAGGATGCCGCCGGGGCGGGTCTTCATCGACTTGGTCTTGTCGCCGTCGGTGACGTCCACCACGACGAACTGGCCGTCATGTCCGGTCACGGTGCCGGAGCGAATGACCTGCGTCGGGCCGGCCTTGAACGAAACGGTCGAGCCAACGGCGAAGTCGGTGGGAAGGGGTGTGGTCTTGGGCATTGGGGTTCTCCAGCGCGGACATGCGCTGGAGGGACTTCTAAGACCCTGATTTTCTAGGTCAAGGACGATTTGCGAAGCTCGACGATACGACCGCTTTCTGGGCTTGCTTCCGGCGTATCTTCTCAATCACCTCCGGCTGCTCGCAGCGGTAGAACTCAGTACGATAGGCGTCGTCGGCATCCAGCCCGGTGACGACGCATAGCGACGCCAGCGTCACCAAGGTTCCGCCCAAGTCCTGCCGCGGCTCGCCAGCCGGCTTGTCGTAGACCTGCTTGACGAGGGCCTGCGCCTGCTCGCGCGTGACGCCGAGGCTCTGGATCAGCTCCAGCGCCTCTTCACCGAAGCGCAGGCCGCGCTCCTCGACATCCTTGAGACTGGCCTTGCCGAACACCTTGGTCAGCCAGCTGCGGACACGGGTCTTTTCCCAGACAATCTTCATGGGTGGCTCCAGATTGCAAGGGTGATCGCCGCAGCTGCCGCGGAGGCGGCCGACAGGATCGCGGCGACCATCGCCCACTCGATTGCTGCGACCGACAGCACGGTTGGCGACAGCCACCACAGCAACACCGCGGCCAAAGCCACGACGACAGCAACGAGGGCGACGTTGGTCATCAGCGTGACCGGCTCGTGTAGCTCGGCACGGCGCTTACGCACCAGTTCGGCCGAGCGCCGCGCGGCGGCGTCCATCGACATGAACGGCCAGCCCTCGGGCTTCTCGCCCTCGCGGGCGGTGCCTGGCCATGCGACGCCCTCGCCGCGAAAGGCGTCACGGAAATCGCTGATGTTCAGGGTATCGGTCATCATGAAACACTCGCATGAATGTGCTGCCGCTGCGCTTCCATCAGCATGTCGATCTGGAAGGCCGCATCGTGCAGACCGTTGTGCTTGTCCCCGTTGAACGGCACCTGCTTCTCCATGTCAGGATGGGCAGGGTCGTCGCGCAGGGCGGCGATGTAGGTGTTGAGGTCGCGCGCCAGCCGGTAGTGGAACGGCATGGTCATGCCGAGCTGGAGGAAATGGCTGGCGATCACCGTCCAGTCGAACGTGATGGGCTTGCCCCAGAAACGGAAGCCGCCGTCCGGCGCACCGTCGAGGCAGAAGGCATGGAAGGCCTGCCACACCGGCAGCGCCGGCTCGCTGCGGGCGATGATGCGGTTGTAGACCTCGCGGTTGCGGCCGAGCCAGAAATCCCGCGTGTCGCCGGTCCAGTGCCGGCGCGGCAGCAACTCGGGCACGCGATCGAACATGGGTCCGATCTCGCCGGTTTTGGCGTTGAACTTGATCGCAGCGACATGGAAGCAGCCGAAGACGGACGGGTCATCGTTGCCCGTCGTCTCGACGTCGACCATCATGTCGGTAAAGGCGCTCATGCGACGAACGCCGGCGCGCCCGCGCGCGGCTTCCACGAGATGCACAGCCAGTTCGGCGTCGGGCGATGCGTGGTGCCCTCGTCATCGACGATGCGATGACTGCCATTGGCGAGCACATAAAGCAGCGCTGGGTTGCTGATGCGCAGCACGCCGCCGTTCGCATAGCGATACTCGCGGTACTGCTCGGTTGAAATGTCGGTGGGCAGGATGCCGCCGACGCTCACAGAGTTGGTTGCCAAGGGGTCAGCTCCTCGAATTTCAGGGACGCCCGGCCCTCGGCGAGGGTCGCTGCGTACTGCTTGCAGGGCATGACATACCACTGCGCATGGTGGAAGGAATAGATGTAGAAATTGTAGGGTCCGTGGACCCGCGCCTGCCGCAGTGCCGCGCTCGATTGGCCGGGCTGGATGCCGTGGAAGGAGAAGCTGGTCTTGTGGACCGTCGACTTCACCTCGGCATATTGCAGCAGCCCATTCAGCGTCACGAGATAATCGGACGGCTTGGGATAGTCGCCGACGGCACGGCCGCCGTTGCGGCCCCGGAGATCAGCCTGATCCCAGAACCGCTCGACGACCGCGCCGAGGCGGGCCATGATCGAGAGGAAGCCCGCCTCGGCGGACTTACCGTCGTTGCGCGCCGGCATCATCGACCACCGTCACGTTGGTGCGCAGCCAGTAGGTCAGCGCCAGCATGAAGACGAAGCCTAGATAGACGCCGCGGAAGGGCAACGACCAGTCGCCGGGGTTGGCCTGCCATGTGATCCACGCGGTCGCGCCCCACGAGAGCGCGCCGATGATGACGGTGAGCAACAGGAAGCCGAGCAGGCGGCCGAGTTGGGTGCGGGTGATTGTCATGCGAACATCCAGTCCAAAAGTTCAGCGACCTTCTGCTCCGAAAGAACGGTGCCTTCAAGGTCTTTGTCGACGACGCCGGGGATGACCTGTGCCTCGTCCAGCTCGATCTGGCTGAACGGGGTGCCATCGAACGGGCGGAAGGTCCGGCCGATTGCCACCGTGCAGTGCAACGGCAGCGTTGACACGATCGTCGGGTGCTCGGTCATAGCGGCGCGCAGCAGCGGGATGAACGCCATCACGAAGCGACGGGGCACGGAGAAGACCAGCTCGTCGTGAATCGGCATCATCAGACGCGGCCCACCAAGGCCCATTGGCATGCCGGCGTCGGCGCAGAGGGTGCGCAAACGGATCAGCGACCGCTTGGCCATCGTGGCGCAGGTGCCCTGGATCATGGCGTTGACGGCTTGGTTCTTTGCGCGAGCCGACAGGCGGCGCGCGGCCGTCTCGGCATAGCGCACCATGCCCGGCGCAGCCGTGATGTCGACGAACTTCTGGATCAGCGCCTTCTGCCACTCGTAGGTGGCCTCGAAGCGGTTGCGCCGGTGCCCGTCAGGCAGCACGACGTAGCCGTTCATCGCGGCTTCCTCCTGCACACCCACGCGCCACGCCTCCGCGATCGGGAAGCGCGCCCGGTAGTTGTCCACCAGCTCCCAGTGCTCGTCGTCCGACAGGCTCAGGTTGTTGGCGACGGTCGAGAGCGCGCCCGAATACCAGTAGGAGAAGTTCACGCCCTTGCCGACCGCGGTGCCACGGGCGAACTTGTGGTAGTCCTTCGGCGTCAGAATGGTGCCGCTGAAGTTCCGCAACACACGGTCATTCGGATTGCGTCCGAACTTGAACTCGCGGAACTCGTCCTCGGTGAGGCCAGGAAGAGTTTTGACGCACAGCGCATCGACCGCGGCACCGGAGTGCATGTCACCGTAAGGGATCTGTCCGTAGACCTTGGCGAAGCCGGGATCGCCGGATCGATCGCCGATGAGGACCAGCTCGATGGCGGACCAGTCAGCGGAGACGACCACGCAATCATCGTCATCACCAAGATAGAAAGAACGGATGTACGCGCTACTGCCCGACTTGGCGAGCTGCATCGGGTTGGGGAAGGACGTCGCGAGCCGGCGCGTGGCCAGCTGGGACGAGAGGGAGGGGTAAACACGGCTCGTCTCCGGGTCCATGAGCTGGGTGTAGGGCGTCAGGTACAGCTTCATTCGCTGCTCGATGTCAGCCATATCCTGCAGCAGTTCCATGACGCCGAAGGCCTCGGTGTTACCGGCCTTCTCGAACGCCTCACGGATCTTGCCGCGCGCCTCGGCATCCGACGCCACGCTGCCGTCGCTGTAGCGCATCTTCGCGCCCAGCAGATCGTAAATGATCGTGCGCATCGTCTGGTAGTAGACGAGGTTCAGCTTGCCGGCCTTGACCTTCATGCCCTGCTCGGCGGCCCATGCGTTGCCGATCGGGTTCGACACCTGGAAGCACTGCGTGAAGTCGTCGTCGCTGTCCGGCGACACGGCCCACAGTGCGATGTCGCTGCGCTTCTTCTGCCAGTTCTTCTCGTACCAGCTCTCGTACTCGGTCAGCTTGGCGTGCGGCTCGTCCTTGAACGGCAGCAGTGAACGAACGGCGGCCTTGAGCGTGCGCAGCTTGGCGGCCATCGCGATGCGCTCCAGCCGCTGTCGCTCGAACACCTGCTCCAGATCGAGCCGGATGCCCTGCATCCACGCCTCGGCATACTGGAGAACCATCGGGTTCTCTTGGCTGAAGAACGCCTGCAGAGCGTGCGGGTTGAACCGCAGCATCTCGTCGAACATCCACAGGTAGTGCTGGACGGCCCAATAGGCGTCGTCGGCACCGTAGGAGCAGACCTGCTCACCGGTCAGCTCGCCCATGTGCGTCGCGCCGGCCTGCGCCAGCGTGTCCTTGAACGTCGCCTGCTCGTAGCCGAACCGGCTCTTGGTCAGCGCCTTGAGGCTGTAGCCCTTGGCGATCGACTTCACGAAGCCGTTGTAGCTGTGCTCGGCCTTGGACTCCTTGGCCGTGAACTTGCCCAGCAGCTCGGTCGCTTCGTCGGTGTTGCCGCCCTCGGCCCACGCGCGAACGATGTCGGGCACCAGCTTGTGGAAGGCGCGCGGGATCGGCGTCGCATAGAAGGTCGAGAGGTCGTACTCGTCGGGGCCGTGGTGCGACACCGCCATCTGCAGCGTGCAGACGAGGTTGCGCAGGTCGATGCCGGCGAACGTCATCGTGTTGGCGATCTCGAACGGCGCGTTGTGCGCCACGCAGATCGTGTCGTCGCTGGCCGCGGCCAGCACCTGATGCAGCACATCGACCGGCAGGCGGTTCTCGACGTCGGCGTGGTTGAGGTTCACGTACCAGCTGTAGGGCGATCCCTTGCAGTGGATCGAGAAGCCGGTGATGACCGTGCGCCGCACGTCGAAGACGTGCCGGACGGCGGTATTGTAGAGGTTGAGGCCGGGGTGCCGGTTCTCGTCCTGCGTCTCGATGTCGTAGCCGTACAGCTCGGTCGTGCGCAGCTCTTCAAGGAGACGGGGCAGGGTGTGCTCGACGTTACGGGCATCGATCAGGATCGGGGTCGTATGCGACATCTTGGATACTCCCTATGTCAGCTGGTGGATCTTGTAGTGCGCTACGGCCTCGGTCAGCTCGTTGCAAGCAATATCGAGGAGTTCATCAACCGATGCGCCGCTGGCCGCCGCGGTGCCGACCAGCACGCGGGCCAGCATGTTGAGCAGCGGTGCGGTGATATTGGTGGCCGGCTCGCGGTCGGCGATCGCCTCCTTGACGGCACTCTCGATCTTCTCGGTCAGGACGTGGGGCATCAGCCATACGTCTCCCGTAGATCACGCTCGATCTGAACGGCAATGCTGCGGCCTTCGTAGCGCGCCTTCTCCTTGAGCTTGGCGTACATCTCCGGCGGCAGGCGCACGGTGAACGCGGGATAGTCGCGGCGGATACAAACCTGATCGTCAGGGATCGGCTTGCGCCCGCGCCCGCGGCGGTTGGTCTGCGCTTGTTCGGACTTCAGTTCACGCGACATCAGGTCGCTCCTTCTCTTCGACAGCGGCGATCGCGGCGTCGCGCGCCTGCCGGTAGGCCTGCGGGTCGCTGCGCAGGTTGCGGTAGGTGTCGAACACGGCGTGGTTCAGGGCGCGCGGCACACGCCGCCAGTGCGGCCAGCACATCAGCTGGCCGTCCTTGGCCGGCTTCTCGCAGCCGGAGATTGCGCAGGCGTGGCTCATATCGTCTCTCCGTTCGCGTTGACGCGGCGCAGCTGGTTGACCAGCGATGGGTTCAGCCACCAGCGATCGTTCACCTCATCGCCGAGCGGCATGGCCTGCTGCATCCGCCAGAACCGCTCCAGCACCGTCTGCGGCACGCGGTGGTTCTCCGGCCGGCTGGCATTGCGGTCGATCACCTCGCCCCACGTCAGGTCGAAATAGACCACGTTGACGGCCATGCCATATTTGCGGGCGGTCTTGTGAAAGTTCTCGACGGCCTTCCAAGCCAACCCGGTATCGGAGAGGATCACGTCGTCGTAGATGCCGTGGCGCAGCGCGGTCACCATCGCCTTGTGCATCGTCGGGCCGATCAGCAGGGCAAGGTCGGGCTTAGCGGCCAGCTCGCCGTGGTAGCGGTAGCGATCGCCGAACAGGCACTCGCGCATCCGGTCGCGCTCCAGCCGCAGGGCGTGGCGGAAATGAGTGTCAGCGTAGGTCGACTTGCCGCTGCCGGGCAAGCCAACCGTAATCGTGAGCGTCTTCATAGGAAGAACTTCTCCAGCAGGGCGAGCGCCGCGGCGCGGTCGGGAGTGCCGAACCGCGTGCCGCCGTCCAGCTCGTCGTCAGGCACGTTCTGGAAGTGAGTGACCAGCAGCATGTTCTGCAGCAGGTCGACGTTGGCTTGGTCGGTCAACCACGCCTTGATCGCGGGGGTGAAAGGGATCGGCTCGAACGCCGCCGGGTCGCCGGCCACGATCGCGGCCTGGATGGCGTCCCAGTGCGGTTCCAGCTTTTCCCAGCGGCCGTGGCCGAAGCCCTTGATGCCATCGATGTTGTCGCTGCTGTCGCCACACATCGCCTTGTAGAGCGCGATGCGCTTGGCATCGATACCCTTCATGTTCACGCCATTCAGCGTGCAGAGGTGGGCGATCTGGCCGTAGTCCATGTCGTTCGAATGGACGCGGCAGTGGACGCCCTTGGCGGCGAAGCGGCGCACCAGCGTGGCGATGACGTCATCCGCCTCCCAGCCGTGAACCTCGAACTGGATGGCCGGCGAGTGCGCAGCGACGTCGCGCCACAGGCGGATCTGAGCGTAGATGTCCTCGGGCGTTGGCGACCGGTTCATCTTGTACTGCGGGTAGATTTCACGGCGGCGCGCATTGTGGTCGCGGCCATCCCAGCACCATATCTGGGTGCCGGCAGGCTGCGCCATCGCATGCTCATAGCGCATGCGCAGCGACATCGGACGCTGGCCCGGCAGCTGTGCCTTCTGCTCGAAGGCACGGCGCATGACGTTGTTGCCGTCATAAAGGTCGATCACGGCCACAGGACGACCCCTGCGGTGCCCTGCAGGACGGTCGCAGCGATCAGGAGCCAGCCAATGCGCGGCTGATCGATCGTCCAGTCGAACGCGCCAGCTGCGGCCCATGCACACGATGCGGCGCAGAGGAACAGGAGGATGGAGAGGATCATATTTCTTGCTCCAGCATACCGACGACGGCGTAGAACTCTTCGTCGGTGCGGATGAGGGCTTGGCTCTTGCGCCAGCCGTAGAGGATCGAGGTGTGGTCCTTGCCCAGCAGCGCGCCTACGCGCGGCAGCGACCAGCCAACCCGATCAATGAGAACGTGGGCGATCGCCCAGCGCGCCCGGCTGATGTTGCCGTGACGGCGCTGCGATCGAAGCTCGTCCGGCGTGACGCCGAAATGAGCGCAGGCACACGCGACAAGGCGGCCCGACACCGTAGTGCCGGGCCGCCCCGTTGGCCGATCGGAGGTGAAGCCGACCGTCGCCAGCATCAGTCGCGGATCTTCTCGATCAGCTCGAACTGGGCGACGCCCCACTTGTTGTTGTTGCGGTTGGTCCGCATCAGGTGGGTGACCTTCACCTTGACCACCGCATCCTGCAGGCCCTGCTTGGTGAGGGTCCGCACGAACGACTGGAACTCCTTGAAGCCCGTCACGGAGGGGGTGATGCCGATCCGCGTTTCCGCGGGGACCGTCACGCCGTCGCCCGACTTGACGTCGTCCAGCAGGGTGACGGGGATCTCGGCCGTCTGGTACACGCCCGAGCACTTGGTGGTCGCTTCCAGATGGGCGAGCGCCTGCTGGAAGTTCTGCCCGTTCGGCGTGACCACGCCGTCATAGGACTTGATGAACTTGGTGTTGCCACCAACCTCACCGCGCGCCGAGTAGATCGGCACGACCTCGTTCATGTCGAGTTCGGCTTCGAACGACTCGAAATACTTCTTCATGTCCGTGCCGATCTGGAAACCGGCCTGGTCCATGCGAAGGTAGTCGTCGACGCTGATGCCGCCGGCTTCGGCGAAGGACGCCATGCTGGGCTTGGCGAGAGCGCCTGCGCCGCCGGCCGGGGCCAGCTGCTGACCGGCGCCCTGGTCGAGGGCCGGAGGCGAGAAGGAAGCAGCCGCGCCAGCGGCCTGATCCATGACACGATCGAGAGCGGAGTTCTGAGCCATTTTGTGTTCCTGTTTCAGATGTTGTTCGCCGACGCGGTTGCGACCGGTGAGGCGCTTTTAGCGTGCGCCACGCGCAATGCCAAGGTAATCTTAGAAGTTACCCGGCAATCTCTATCGCAGCTCCGTGAACCGGTCTGCAGTGAACTCGTCGACGGGCCGGACGAACTCGATGTCGGCCTCGCGGAATTTGTCAAAATCGGGACCGGCGATACGGCGGTAGCGGACGCGCACCTTGCCGGTGTCGCTGTCGATGGCGTGGCCGGTGACCCGGTAGACGCCGCCCTTCTTGTGTTTGTAGGTCGTGCCCAGCTGAACACGCTCGCGAGCCTGCCGCAGCTCGTCGTTGAGGATCGCGGTGCGAGTGGCGGCCTCGGAAGAGGCATTCCAAGGTTCTTGCTGTGGATCGGTCATTAGGTTTCTCCTTTATAGGAATGCGTTTTTATCTAGTTACCGGGTAATTAGATAAAAAATATGTATTATAGAACTAAGACACCGAACCCGCGGCGCGTCGAAAGAGAGTGGCCAAAAGCGCCACACTCTTGTAGCCCTGCGCGGCAATCACGTTCGGCGCACGGGCCATCTGCTTTTCGATGCGCTCGCTGTGCATCCGCTTCACCTCGATGAACACGTCAAAGGCCGGCAGGTAGAAGTCGAGACACTCAGGCTGTCGCTCATGCTCGAACTCGACGCCGGCCGCGTCCAGCGCGTCGGCGATCTGCCGCTCCATCGGGTCAGTAATCTGCATCGACCCACGCCTTCTTCGCGTCGTCCCACTGCTCGACCATGACGAAGCCGAGGACGTGGGGCTGGAGCACGCGCTTGAGGACCGCCGCCTCGGCGGCCTCGTGAGCGTAGAAGGTCGGCATCAGGTCGTTGATGACGCACCGCACGGCGAACCGCGGGTGCCTGCGCAGGCCGAGCGGCAGGTCGGGGTGGTCGGCGGGGCCGAATGCGGTGTCGGTCATGCTGCCTCCGTGAAGTGAAGAACCGGCCGCGTGTCGTCGACACGATTGGCCAGCTGGCTCTTGGCCGTGTTGATCTGGAAGATGCGCGTCTCGATGTCGGTGGTGTACCGCAAGAACGTCACGCGCAGCGTCTTCGTCCTGGACCCGCGGCTCGCGCGCCGGTAGGCCTGCAAGATGTTGGTGTCGAGATAGTCGAGCGAAACGAAGATCACATGATCGAACATTTCCCAGTTATAGCCGACCGCTACCGTCGGACCCGACCCCACAATGACGTCCAGCTCGCCTCGCTGCGCCATCTCGTCGATGCGTGCGCGCTGCGGGCCGCTCGTGTCGCTGTTGATGAGTTCTGCACGCAGTCCCAGATCACGGGCGAGGCGAAGGAGACGTTCCTGCTCGGGCTTGAGGCTCGCGAACATCAGGCACTTGACGCCCTCCGACAGGTGGACCCGGAGACGTTCATCTTTTGCCGTCTCCTCACCCTTGGCGAGGCCCAGCGTCTCGGGGTGGCCCATGATCTGCCGGCACCGGATCAGGTTGACGCCCGGTAGGGTGCCATCCAGCGTCCGGCCATCCTCCAGTTCGAGCATGGCTTGCTCTTCGAACTTGTCGTACTCGGCCTGCAGCTGCTCGTTGAGGTCGACATACTCGGTGAAGAACACGACGTCCTCCTCGCCGTAGACTTCCTCGAACGTGCGGCGGATCGAGTGGCGCTCGATGATCGCCTTCAGCTTGGCCTCGTTCTTCCAGACGATGACGCGATCGTAGTCGTCGGTGATCGCGGCGTGTTCGTAATAGAAGCCCTGCAGCGACCCATAATACCGCGGCTCGATCACGCTGATCGCGGCGTAGGCGCTGTCGAGGCGGCCGTTGATGAGCGTGCCGGTCATGCCGACGAACCGCTCGACCTTGCGCATCACCCAGTAGAAGCTCTCGGTCGCCTTGCTGGTTGGCGTCGAGTAGCCGCCGGGCATGTGCAGCTCGTCGACCAGCAGCAGCTTGGCGTCGGGGAACGCCGCGAGCAGCCGGTCATAGTGCTCCGACATGAAGGCGAAGGTGAAGATCACGACCTTGACGCCCTGCTGAGCGTAATAGCCGATCAGGTCACGCGCCGTTTCTTCCTCGATCACGTCGTCGCGCATCGGCGTGACGCCATCCGGCATGAACTTGGGCACGACTTCGAGGCCCGGAGGGCACTCCATGCTGCGCACAGGCTTGCCGCGCCCGTCGAGTGGTGCCCACTCGAACGAGGTGAGGTTGTCGGCCGTCTGGAACGGCCGGCTGTACCAGAACTTGATCGCCTTGGCCTGCGCGGCGGCGCTCTTGCTGGTCTGCTTCGCTGCGGCGCGCTCACGCAGGGCGTGGGTGGTCGTCTGCTCGCCTGTTTGGACCACGCGAACCGGCCACGACTTGATCGTTTTCTGCCGCTGGATCGTTGGACCGGTCCAGCTGTTGGTCATCGCGAGGTGGTCGGTCTTGAGGATCGCAACGTCGTCGCCCGGCGTGTACCGCTTGGGGTTCTTGACGTTGAAGTCGGAGAAGCGACAAATCTCCTTGAGGTTCTTGTTCAGCAGCGACTTGGGCATTGACCAGAAGGTTCGGCCTTGCTGTCGTGCCCACACCCAATAGGCGTAGACGCAACAAGGAGGGGTCTTACCCGTTCCCGGATCGCTAAGATCGAGACATCTTGGGTTGGCGATATAGAAAGCAAGCTGTCCGACTTGTTTTTCGCGCAGCTGCGGGATCTCTTTTTCCATTGCGGACCTCCTGAAACCTGTTAAACGTAAGCCATGACAGCTTTACTATCCAGAGACGATGCCCAAAGCAAGAGCCTGCCCCGGTTCTTCACTGGGGTGCCCTGCCGTAACGGCCACGTCGCCGAGCGATACACCAGCACCGGCCAGTGTTTTGCCTGCCTCTCGGCTTCCAACGAGAGGCGGTATCGAAGCAACCCGTCTGAGTTCAAAAAGAGAAGCCAAGAGTGGCGCAAGAAGAACCCAGAAAAGTATGCTCGCTCTAATAAGTCCAGTCGCTACAAAAAGGTATATGGGGTTACCATCGACCAAGTGGAAGCGATGGCCGAGGCTCAAGGGAACGCTTGCCCTGCTTGCGACTGTTCTTTTGAGGAGCGAGTTCCTCATATCGATCATTGTCATGCTACTGGAAAGGTGCGGGGTCTTCTGTGCGGACCCTGTAATCAAGCTCTCGGTCTGACCAAAGACAACCCCGAGACGCTGCGCCGCTTGGCGGCCTACCTAGAGCAGTGACGGCCGCGGCAGGCGGCCCTTCTTGTCAGGCAGCAGGCACTTGTGCTGCACGTTACTGCCGGGTTCAATCAGGATCCAGCCGCCGCCCTTCTCATTGCCCCAGCGCAGGTTGCGCCGACCGCAGATTGAGCAGGTGACCGGGCGAGGCGCCGGCCGTCGCGGTGGGCGCCCCCAATTGCAGTCGCCGATCCAGCGATCGACGAGGGCGTCGGCATATTCGCCCACGTCAGCTTCCTCTCTTGAGCATGTCCTCGATCCACGACCGACCCAAGGACGGCGTGGATACCATGATTACGGTCTTGGCCATCTGCTCGGCCATACGCCGGCTGGCGACGCCGAGGCTATCCAGCTGACGGTTCAGTGGTCGGATTGCCTCACCCGCAGGGCGGATGAGGTCTACGGGAAAGGGTGGCCGGCACTCCAGACTTGGCCGCCGTCAGCATAGAACTGCGGGTGGAAGTTGCCGAGGTTGAAGGACCAGTCCTTGTACTTCTCGGCCTTCAACCTGGCGAACCGCTCGACCGACTGCTGGAACGCTTCGCGACTGCGTTGCGTGCAGAGCCGAAACTGCCGATTGCGATAGTCCATGATGAACTGCCGGCCACGCCAGATTTCCTTGCCGTTGGTGGCGATCTGGCAGATGCCGAAGTCGAAACAGGAGAAGAGATCGTCGATCGTCTTGCCCCACTGCCCGACCACGATCTGGAAGGGCGGCGCGCCGGGGATCTCGAAGTCGACGACGCCGATGATGCGGTTGTCCGACCGCGGGTACATCTTGTCGCCAACGATTGTGCCCTCGACGCCGACGCTCGCCAGCATGTCGACGACCTTACGCAGGTCCGTCTCGCGGTCCTCGTCGACCGGCACGAAAATGTCGATGTCCTTCACCGGCACGCCGACCGTGCGATCGCGCAGGCAACCGCCGGCCATCACCGCGGTCGGGATCAGTTGGCGCACCAGCGCCAATCCGTCCAGCCACCGCTTGGGAATGTTGGTGACGTCGTTCAGTCCCGTCATGGGCATGTTCTCCAATATCATCCAGCGCCGGCCGAGCACTGGCTCGATGCCGTCGCTGTGTGGCCCGAGCTGCTTGATGTTGCGGCTCGGGCGCACGGTGGTGTACCTTACGCGGTCTGGGGGAGTGGACGCCATTCCGGGTTCTCCCGAGGATAGCCGCGCGGGTTGGTGATGATCGGCACACCGTGGCGCACCACATTCACCGCGGCGTGGGTGTGGCCGTGGTGCCAGCGCAGGATGCGCTCGGCGTTGAAGGCCATGACCTGCTCCATCATCGGGTTCCAGTAATATTGGTTCCCATCCGACCCGAGATACTTCGGATCGAGGCTGGCCTCGCACGGTGCTGTGTGGGTCACGACGATCGCCTTGCTGCCCTCGTCCATCTTGGACAGCTGCTCGGCGACGTACTCGGCATGGCGCTTGGCGGCGTCGTTGACCTCGCTCGCGCAGCCGACCAGCTCGCCGTCCGACATGTAGTTCTTCCAGTGGCCGGCGTCGGCCACCTGATACCAGCCGTTGACGATGATGAGGTACAGGCCGTCGCGAATGCGCAGTGCGCGCGGCTGCGTCGGCTTCTGCATGGTCGCCGCGGCGGCCATCATCTCATAGAACCGGTCCTCCGTCTCGCGGATCGACCGGCCGGCGCGCTTGTTGGCGTAGTGCTCGTGGTTGCCGTCGCAGGCCAGCACCTGATGGCCCTTGCGGGCCAGCTTCTCGACGAACTTGAAGTTGCCGAGGCCGTTGCCGAGGTTACCGGCGATCAGGATGCGCCGCTCCCAGTCCATCACCGAAAGGCGATGGGCGTGGGCGTGGTCCATGTGCAGATCGGACGACAGGCTGTAGTCGAAGCGTTCCATCATTCTTCCAGCAGTTTCTTGAGCAGGCGCTTGCTCTTGCGCAGCGCCTCCTTCTGGGGTGGATCCATCTGCTCGGTGATCGAGCGGGGCAGGTCGGGAGGCGGAAGCCTAGAACTGGACTCTTTCATAGCTGATCTCGTTCACTTGCTCGGTGGTGAGAGTGAACGCGATCGTTGCCTTGGCCTTGCCGCCCTGCGCCCGCGGCGAACACCGCGGGTCAGGGTGAGCGAAAATCGAAACCTCGATCGCGTTCGTCTTGGCGTGTGCGCTGACGAACAGACGCTTGAATTTCAGCACAAGGCCCTTGACCAAGGTGACCCGGTCTAGATGTTGGGTGGCCTGCTTGTAGTCCCACGGCTTGTCGGGATGCGTGATGGTCCAGATCGAGTGGAGATCGGGCACCTTCCAGCCGTACGGCGCGTCGGTGGTCATGATGGTCACGTCGTCAGTGACGCGGATCAGGTCGCCGACCTTGGGGATGAACATCTTCATCGCACGCGCTCCACGCGATTGGGTGAGGTGATCTGCACGTTCTTCCCGCCGACCTCACGAACGGCGATCTGGTTGTGCTCGAAAAAGTGCAGCAGCTCGTAGTGGACGCCGTCGGCGTCGTTCTTGAACCGCACGACGTCGCCCTTAGCGACCGGCTGCTCGACGATCGTGAAGGCCGTCTCGCGCTGCAGTAGCCAGCCGATCTCACTGCCGTTGGGCAGGAGCTTGGCCATGATCTGCTGGCCGCCATCATACGGCGCAACCGAAGTGACGACGGCCTTGAGCTGGACGACGTCGCCCTTACGCAGCGCGGCCACGCGCAGCCTCCATGCGGTCGTAGCCGCACAGGTCGTTGAACCGCATCAGCCAGTTGCGCTTTGCCATGCGTGGCGTCCAGCTGGTCAGGTCGACCAACGGCAGCAGATGCTCGAACTCGACGCCTTGCAGCACCTCGTGCGCCCCGCGGTCGCCCTTGATGTGAACCATTTCGAGGCCCAGCATCTGCCGGTCAGCGAGGTGGACGGCCGGCGACATCTCGACCGGCACGCCGAACGTCGGCGCGGTGACACGCTCGATGTTGCGCTCGATCGTCTTGAAGCCAGGGTTGGCCACCTTGAGCGGCGTCGTGATGTCGTTGGTGAAGCCCTCACTGCGGTCATGCAGCAGCGCCTCGTACTGGAGGTCTTCGTCGCCATCGACGATCAGGCTCGTGTTCACGAGGTGCTGGCAGATCGAGTAGAAGTACGGCAGGTGGCCGGCGAAGCGACAATTGTTCGACAGCGGTGTGACCATGTCGTCAAGCGACACGTCGGCGCGGGGGTTCAGGTAATCGAACAGCTGGCCGGACAGCAGGGTGATGCCATCGGTCAGCGGGATGACGTCGCTCGGGATAGGGCGCATGATTGTCTCCTTGCCAAAGAAAAGGCCCGACCACCTTGCGGTGGCCGGGCCGAAGAAGTCAAGATGTCGCTGCGATTATTTCCGCAGCGCGTTCGAGATGGTGCGGAAGAAAGCAACGAGCACGCCGCCGGCAGCGACGATGCCGCCGACCGCCTCGGGCGTCGCCACAGCGGCGGGCAGGTGCCCGGTCGCTGTCAGCAGGCCGAAGAACGTCAGCAGGATCGCGGTGATGTTCGTCTTGGACGTCCACTTGGACTTGACCTCGACAGTCGCGAGCGCGCCGACAACGGGGGTGGTGGTTTCGGTCATGGGGTTCTCCATTATGCGGCGCTCTTGAAGTCGATCGGGCACGCGCCACTCGCGCAATCGACATGCTCACGGCCGATGTCCTCTTCCATCTGCTCCGCGATGGCGCGGGCGACGGCTTCGAACTGGGCCTTGGTGACTGGTTCCTCGGGGAGATATTCGTAGGCCGACGAGCCCGCGTCGGTCTGCGGCATCACCGAGCAGGCACGAACGACGGCCTGATTGGTGGTCAGCGTGTCGAGGAACTGGTCATACGACGTGTCCTCGAACTTGTACTTCAGCGTGTAGCTGATCTGACCGCCGTGGCGTTCCTCGCCGGGCCGAGCTTCCTGACCGGCAACGTACTCGCTGACCGAGCCGCCTTCGATCCAGAAGAACTCGCCCAGCTTGAGCCAGTCGTATTGCTCCTGCGGCGTCGCATCGCCGGCCAACACGAGCTTGTCGCCCATGCCGAGCGTGGCGATCGTCGGCTCCGTCGGGAAGCCCACGATGGTCGTGCCCTGATAGGTCTGCAGTTCGCGGGTCGGATAGCCCTTGGCCCGGTATTCGGCAACCTGCGGGGCGTCGTTGCGGAACTGCACCCAGCGCAGGTAGTAGGCCATCGCCGGCAGATGCCAGCCCTCCGACAGACCGAACAGCTTGCTGGTCGTGCCGGCCGGCTTGATCGTGGTGACCGTGTGCGGCCGGCTGACGCCCAGCTTGTCGGCGTAGTCGAAGGCGGCGCGCATCGTGTTGCGGCCGTAATGACCTTGGAACTCCCAGAAGGCCGCGGCGCGCACGCCCTCGTCCTCGACCTGCATCAGGTCGCGGATCAGCTGCATCGGGTCGACAAAGGGCAGATAGGTGGCGGCGAGGTTCATGTACCGATCGAACGCCGGGCGCACCAGCGCGCGGAAGCCGACGCGGAAGAACTTCCACGCGAACTCATGGACACCGGTCTGGCCGACGCCGATGCGGTTGGTCCGCTGCGTCTCCTTGCCGTACAGGTTGTCCATCAGGTTCACGCGGATCAGCGCGCGCGCCGAGTGGCCGCCGGCATCCAGCACCTCGTCCAGTGTCTCGGCGTGGAAGGGGACGTTGTCCGCGATCACGCAATAGCCGCCGTAATTGGCGAGCGGGATCTCGCCGCAGGGGTTGACGATCGTGTAATACTTCTTGCCAGCGGCGCGCTTGGCGATCGCGGCGAGCAGGATGCGGCTCTCGTCCATCACCTGATACCGCTTCGAGCCGACGAAGCTGCCGTCGAGCAGCGACTGCTGGCCGCGCTCCTTCTGCGTCAGCTGGTCGAGGTTGAGATACCCCGGCTCGCCGGTGCCGTCAGCGTAGGCGCACTCGCTGGCGAGGCGGTGGACCTCACGAGCGTGGCGCGTCATCTCGCTGTTGTAGCCCTGATCGCCGGGCGTCAGGGCGAGGCGACGCCAGAAGTCCGCGTCGACGCCAATCGAATTGTTCGACGACCACAGGAACGGGAAGGGCAGGTTGCCCTCGGCCTTGCGGGCGATGATGCCGTCGAGGTCGAGGCCGGCCAGCTCCAGCGGGCGCTTGACGGTAATGAACTGCAGCACGCTCTTGTCGCGCCACGTCTTCACCGCCATCCGGGCCGCGCGGCGCGCGCCGCCGACCAGCACCGGCTCGGCGAGATAGTGGTCGACGTACATCGCCTGCTTCCAGCGCGGCATGCCCGCGCCCTTGAGCGTAGCGATCTTGTGCAGCGCGTCCATCATCGGCTTCGGACCCGACGACGGGCGACCCTGCATGCCCATAATGGGCGAACCCTTCGGGCGGACGCCCGAGAAATTCAGAACTAGCAGGTGGTCACGGAACGCCTTCTGGAACGCCATCGTCTCGATGCGCTCGATCGCCATGCCCCAGCCCTCCCGGCTGTCCGGCACGTCGAACCAGTGGACGTTCTCGCCCTGCCCGTATTTGTGCTGGGCGTCGCGCAGGCTCTCGTCCGCGCCCCAGACGTAATCGGCGTGCGTCTCGTCGAGCACGCAGCGGACGGTGGGCATGTCGTCCCAGTTCACGACCATCATGTCGTCGTCATAGGAACGACCGACGCCCGACCCGTTCAGGAGAAGGTAGAAGAGGAGGAACGACGCCGCGCTGGTCGAGCAGTTCGAGAAGACTTCGAGATTGCGACCGGGCTGGTCGGCGTCGCCGTGCTGGAGGTGGCGACCGCTCATCAGGATCGTGGCGGTGCGAAGGTGGTTGCGGAAGCCGGCGAGGTCAGCCTGGCCGGTCGGGTGCATCAGGGTGTTGCCAAGGGAAACGCGGTCGGCGACGTCGCCCCAGTCTTCGCCGGGGCGAAGGATCGTTCGGTCTGCAACCGCCTTACCCATGCCGGGGTGGAAGGAACGGGCGGGTGCAAGCATGTCGGTTGGCATCAGGTTCTCCGTGACAAAAGGAGGACCGGTGTAGCGAGCCGCTGGCCGGCTCGCCACGCCAATCGACGGAGTTACCCGGCAATGCGTTATGCGGTGGACTTCGGTTGCGGCCCGTGCCGGGCGATGAAGGATGCGATGCGTCGGTTCACCGCCTCGCTGCTGGTCGGCAACATGTCGCGGAGCTTCTCAACGGTGTGCAGCACCATGCCAGGCAGGTGCTTGTTGGCGTTGAACTTGAGCATTTCGTGCCAGTAAGCGGCACCCTGTTCGTAGAGGATCATAAGTCTAGCAGCTCCTTCATAAGCGTCTTGAAGTCTTTACCGGTGAGACTTGCAAGTCGCTCCAACTCACTCAACTTCCAGTCGTAAGCGTTATACACATTCCCCTTTGCATCTTTCGAACTGGCTTTGGTTTGAGCTTTCTGCGTAACCCCAGTGTGGAAGGCGATTTCTACCGGATGAAGTCGTTTTCGATCGGTAAGACGAACGAGGATAGTTCCCAGCTTCATTCGGAGCGCGGCGGTCGCACGGGTCAGGCCGAATGGCATCTCCGGGGTGGAGCCTTCGCCAGCGTTCAGCCCGTGCTCGGCGGCGAGCCGGCGGCGTTCGCGCTTCGCATAGTCCTCTTCCACACCGATGCGGGCTGCGATCGCCTTGACGGAAAGCCCGTCTCGGATCGCCTCAAGCAGGAGATCGTCGCGTGCCTTGATCGCAGCTGCCCGCTCGTCGGCTGTGTGCATGTCATCCCTCTACATAGCGCCGGCCGGTGCCGTGTGCCTGGATCTGAATGGAGACGCGCGCCTTGGCGCTGGTGCCCATGCAGGCCTTGCAGTCGATGCACTCGGTCTTCTGACCAGCTTCGTGCGACGCCGGGCAGACAATCTCGACGCCCTTGATAGCAACTTCTCCGATCGGCGTCACGCGGAAGGTGCGATAGCCGAGCGCATGAGCGTCAGCCATGTCGGTCAGGCTGTCAGCCGAGGCCATGACCAGCGGGTGCCACGTCGCGGCGTCGATCGTGCGCCACTGGTGCGTATAGCCGGTCCAGCCTTTCGCGGTGGCGACCAGTGCCTTCCACATGTCGGCCGGGGCGGCGGCAGGATCGCCGTAGGTGCCGAGCCGAACCATGCGGTCGGCGACAGCAGCGCGCGGGTCAAGATCGTCGGCGCTGGCATAGCTGCCGCGCTTGTACGCCGCCCACACGCCGCGCGGGCCGTGCATCAGCGTGACATAGCAGCTGCGCTCCTTGCCGGTGCCGTCGCCGCGGTGGACGCAGCCGCCACACACGCTGGCGTCGTCGCCGCTGCGCACCGCGTCAATCGGCGGCAGATCGCTGCGCAGGATATAGGTCTGGATCATCGCGCCGGTCTTGACGTTCGTCGAGCCGGTGCGGATGCCGGTCGCGATGACCACGATAGGCGCGCCGTCGAGCATCGACGGACCCTCATACAGGATTACTCCGTTCGCCTGTGCCATGTTAGTTCTCCTAGAAAAGTTCGATTGAGCGAAGCCGCCCGCAATCAAAGGTGAGCGTCATCCGACGACGCTCGTTATAGACGTCGGCGCTGCCACTGAACGTCGTGGATCGGAAGCGCACACCTTCGCCCATGAAATCGGTATCCTGTACGACCAGCCGACCGTCACTGGTGACGCGATAGTAGTCGAGGTTGCAGTCCATCGACTTCGACTGGTATTCGTCCAGCGGGTCGGTGCGGTGAAGGTCCGGCAGCTCGATGTTGTCGAGCCGCATGGTGTCGAACATGCCCATGCTATGTCCTTGAAATGAAAGAGGCCGCCCGAAGGCGGCCTCAAGTTTTGATCGGGTTTTGATCGTCAGGCGTGGACGCGGACGATCTCGGTCGCCTCGTGCGGCACACCGTTGTCGTCCAGCTCGGCCTTGTCGAGCGCGACGGTCGCGCCCTTCTTGACCTCGACGCCGTCCTTGACGGGGACGGTGTACATGCGGCCCTCGGACAGCTCGATCACGGCTGCGCCAATGTCAGGCTTCAGGTCCACGACCTTGAACTTGTTCTCGGGCTTGGGGTTGGGGTTGGGGGTCGGTGCGGGGGTGTCGGCCATCGTCTGCTCCTTCGTTGCGCGGGTGGAAAACGAGCTGGCCCCGGATAACGCGCCGGCCACCAACCAGGTGGCGCTCCTTGCGGAGCTTCATGCAGCGCGCCCGCAGCCAGTCGTCACGCCAGCGCAGCGATACCGAGAACATGCCGTCGCGTCTAGCGATGAACATGATCTTCTCCGGTGTCATCTGCGCCTTGCGCTTCTCCTCGAACACCCGATTGTAGCTCACTTGGTGAGCAGCCATGCGAGGAAGACGACGAGGCCCATTATGACGAGATAGCACCACCACGGCATAGCCGGTTCGTCGCAGGGGCGGCGCTCAGTCATTGCGTCCCTCCAGCTGGATGTCGACGACCACGGGGAACCGCGGCACGCCGTCCGGCGAACGCATGAAGTAGCGGACGGTGGCCGTGGACTTGTCGGTCACGACTGCACCCATCAGCGCCTTGCCGGCGGCGTAGCTGCCGCGGATGCCCGCGCCGAACTCGCCGCACTCGCCCCCGTCATTCTGCAGGATCGCGCGCTTGATCGCGCCGGCCCAATTGCCCTTGCCCTCTTCGAGGCGCAGGAGCTTGAACTCCTTGGTGATGAAGTCCTTCATCTTGAGCAGGCCCTTCGAGCGTCGACCCAGCTCGTATTCGTAGCCGTCAGGGGCGAAGATGCCGCCCTCGTAACCGTTGCCGATCGCCTCGCCGTAGGCCTGCCGCAGCTCCAGCTCGCTGGTGATGCGCTCGCCCATGACGACGTGGACCCAGCCCAGCGGCACGTCGGTGTCACGCAGGATGTCCCACGCCTGCCGCTTGCGCTCGCCGCGGTTGCCTGTGCCGGTCACGAGGTCGTAGATGTGGTACTGCATGATCTTCTCGGCCGCCGCGAATTGGTCGGCGGTCGGATTCTTCTTGCGGACGATCGAGCTGATCGCGCCGAAGTCCTCGCGCAGGTCATGGTTGTACAGCTCGCCGTCGAAGATGGCGTCGGGGTAGCGTTCAAACGCCGGAGTCAGCACGGCGTGTAGGTGGGGGACGGCGACGATCGGTTGACCCTGCCGCGTCCACAACCCGTTGATGTCGGCGATGCAGCGGATGCCGTCGAATTTGGGATCGAACGTGCCCGCGCCGGGGAACTTGTCGTAGGTCTTGGCGAGCATCGGCTCGATCATCTTGGCCGTGCCGACCGTGTCGGGGCTGTCGTGATACTCGCGATCGAGCTGGTGCTTCACGGCCGCGCGCACCTCGAACTCGCCCTGATCGGCGCTGGTCGCCTGCGATTTGGGCAAAGGCATGGTCCAGCCGCTGGTCGCCTGTTTGCCGTCGGCGAGGCCCGCGAGGGTGCGGTAGCCGCCAGTCTCGTATTCGAGCTGCATGCACCACGTCCGCAGCTTGCCGAGGCTATCGAGCTTGTAGAGGGTGGGCGTCTGTCCAACGCCGGGGATACCGCTGTCGATAAAATCGAAGCTCATTGACTTGCCTTTCGCTAGAGAATACTACGCTCGAATGGAGATTATATCACGACCCGATGCGGCAGTTCAAGGACTGCCGCGGTTCTTCACCGGACAGCCGTGTCGCTCCGGTCACACCGTCGAGCGATCGACGAAGACCGGGGTGTGCATCGCCTGCACCAAGGTGCGGAACGAGGCACGGATCTCCGCCGACCCCGAGGCGCACGCGCGGCGCGCCCGAGAGTGGCAGCAGGCGAACCCGGAGCGGAACCGGGCGCAGAAACTGCGCTGGCACCGCCGCCGGAAATACGGCGTTGAAGCCACTGACGTGGAGCGGCTGGAACGGGAGCAGAAGGGCGTCTGCCCCGGCTGCACCAAGCCGCTCGACCACGCTGGCACACCGCATCTGGACCACGATCATGCGACCGGCGCGGTGCGCGGGTTGCTGTGTGGTCCGTGTAACCTCACCCTCGGCTATGCCTTCGACGATGCTGCTACGATGCGGCGACTGGCTTCCTACCTAGATCGCTCGTCTCCATGACCGACGGCGAAGATCGCCGTCGGTGAAGTTGTGGGTCATGTGACCCCGGTTGATGTACCAGTTGATCCACGGCCCGATCGCCTTCGGCACGCGGTGCTTGAACACCATGCCGCCGGCATAGACCTTGCCGAACTGGCCGCTCACGCGCCGGCCGCTGCGGCGGTGATCGCTGCCATGCGGGCGGCGACCTTCTCGTTGATGATCTTGGCGGTCTGGACGTTGACGGCGTAGTCGACCTGCCGTTCGATGCGCTCGGCCATGTCGGCCAGCTTCTCTTCGACGCGGGTGTTGACGGTCGTGGCCATCGCCGCCGACAGCTGGCGCTCGACCTCCTTGTCGACCATGTCCTGAAATTCAGGGGTCAACTTGAAGGTGTAGGCGTAGCCCGGCGGCTTCATCGCGATGCGGGAGTTGAGCAGCTTGGTGACGCGGTTCTCGAACTCGGTCGCCTCGGCCATCGCGTCAAGTGCCGCCTTCATCAGCTCGGGGTTGGCGGCCGTGATGATCTTGGCCACGTCCTTGTCGATGAACTTGCGCAGCACCTCGCTGATGACGTTGCGCTGCAGCTCGTACTTGAAATCGGGGTCGCTCTCGATCAGCGCGGCGACGGCCGGGCGGTCGAGACGGATGGTGATGCTCATAAACTTTCATCCTTTTGATTTTTCGGGAAAATCCCCAATTTTAATTTTCAGGGTTTTTGGAAAGTTCTAAGAACTCACCTGCTTGCTGTTCATGATGAGCAGCAGGCCCCTGTCGTCCTCCACGACATACCGTCGCTCGCCGCTCAGCTTCTCGACCTCGGCGATGATCTGCCCGTCGAACTGGTAATCGCCGCCGCGCTTCTTGACCGCACGGCCCAATGGGACCGTCGGGAGCGCGGCCATTAGCATTTCGCGGTCGTCGGCGTGGAGATAGTCGGAGCTGCGATTGTCCAGCAGCTCCTTCACGGCATCGTAGAGGCTACGCATTGGGTTTCTTCCGATATTGTTGCTGGGCGTCGATCGACCGGGCGCTGTGGAAGCCGGCCAGCTCGGCACCCATACGGTCCTTGGCCTGGCTGATGCAGGGCGCACCGGGCAGGGCTTGGCAGGTGGGGCAAGGCACCTCTCGGGTCTTGCGATCGGTGAACTCGCGAGGCATCGCACCGCCCGTCTCACGGTCGTTCTGCCAAGCAGGCTGCATCTTGTGGATGCCGTAACCGCGCGATCGAAAGTCGTCGCCATTCGGGATCACGTCGCGCAGCTCGCGCGGCTTGGGGTTGTCCGCCGCGATCTGACGGTAATAGTCATCCATCGGCATCGCCGAGTCCTATCGTCGGGTATTGATGTTCAATTTGAACAACGAGGTTGTCATCGGCATCGACCCACCATTTGCCAAGGTCTAGCGTCGTGCCTCGGCCGTCACACGCAGTGACTTGGCCGTCGCGGTGCGCCGTGATGCTCCAAGAAGGCATCCCCGGAAGATAGTCGCCGAACACTGACCAAGTCGCGTTGATGGCCCAGTCGGATGCCCGCTGCTCAGGTGTCGGTGTTGGAATTGAGAAATGCTTCTTCATCCCCATGTCTCCGCCATTGCTTTTGCGATGCCAGGAAAGGTGCGGCTGCGCTCCTTCCAGCGGTTCGGGCCGGGCGATTGATTGTGGATCACCGACCACCGCTTGTGCTCCGGCGTGCCGGGCTTGGGTGGGATCAGCGCGGTGTCAGGTTTCTTGAGTGGCGACAGACCTTTGAGCGTGAAGCCGGTGGCCTTGAACGCCTCATCGCCGAACCACCAAGGCTGAACAAAGTGGGTGCTCATGCCATTCATCGCGCCGTGCAGGATGTGCTCGATCGCGGCGCGGCCGTGCTTGTGCATGACCGGGTTCTCGACGGCGACCTTGGGGATCGGCGCGAGCAGCAGCTTGGCGAAGAAGTTGGCGCCGGCTTCCATGTCGCGCCAGCGCGGTTCGTTACGCTCGACCCGCACGTCATCGTATTGCGTGCTTTCGTGCGAGGCGTAGCACGGCACCTCGCGATACAACCACCGCGCGCCGCTGTTGGCGAGATAGGTGCAGGGCGGGTGGGCGATCATCAGATCCCACGGCCCGAAGCGGGTGATGATGTTGAACACGTCGCCGACCATGTGGTGCGGGCTATCGTCCTCGCTGGGCAGCAGATCGCAGCTCAGGACGTCGTGACCGCGGCGGCGGAAAGCCTCGCGGGTGCGCCCGCTGTATTCGCAGGCAATCAGCACTCTCATATTCCGATCCTCTTGCACTTGGGCCAGGTCCACAGCTGCCGGAGCGACACCCCGGAGCTGCGGAGGGCGAGTTTCACGGCCTCCTTGCCGGTGCCGGCCCTGACGTTGCCGGGCGGCAGGCCAGAGCCGGGCAGTTCGACCCGGTAGAGCGGCATCAGCCCGGCCGGCGCAGGTCGGCAAGGGCGCGGGTCAGGTCCATGCTGGCGCGCTTCACCGCGCCGCTGTCCTTGGGGAAGTCCTGATAGTATTTCCGCTCGTGCGGAGCGTGGACCTTGGCGTTGGCCTCGTCCACGTTGCGACGGTCGAGCGTCTTGACGCGCTTCAGTCGCTTGGCCTTGTCGAGGAAGCGTTCGGCTTCCTCGATCGCGGTGGTCAGGGTGTCCATGTTCATCGGATCAGCTCCACATCTTTGGGCTGGAGGTTGACGACCTCAACGTCGTCATCGGAATAGAGCGTGAGGCTGTCATTCATCCGCTCATAGTGGAGCGAACCGGTCAGCCACAGGTAGCGGACACGCTTGCCGTCAAGGTCCGAGGCGGTCGCATCGCGCTCGCCGGTGCCCTCGCAATCCTCGCAGTCGACATCCTCGCGGTCAGGGTCGTTGCCGTGGGTGTGCCCGGCGCGCACCGAGCGGTCGGATATGACTTGGCCGTGGCCGTCGCAGGTTTCACACGGGACGCGCATCGCACACCTCACTATCAAGTTCGAGCCAGAGCCGGGCACCGCACGGCAGGGGCTTGTTGGGGGAGTAGACGAAGCGACCGACCACGGTGCCGTCCTTCGTCACGAGTTCGATCTCACTGTGGCGCTCCGCGCCGCGGTGATCGCGAAGGATGATCGCCGGGCGCTGCCCGCCGTCCTTCACGTTGGCCCGGATCGCGTCCTGAGCGACGTGAATTATCCGTCTCATGTTGACCTCTCCAGATAATCCGCTGCTGCTCGAAGCAGCGCGGGGGAGTCGCGAAATTTGCCGAGACCGAGATTGCAGCTGCCGCAAAGCAACCCTCGTACCTTTCCTGTGGAGTGGCAATGGTCGACGGCCAGTCGTTTGAGTTGTCCCGAAGCATGCTTCGCACTCTCAAGCTCTCGGCAAATGTAGCATCGACCCTCTTGAGCGTCGTACATTTGACGATATTGCTCTTTCGTCATACCGTACTTAGGCAGGGTAGTTTGACGATACTTGCTACGCTCGTCTTCTGCGTAGCATGACTTACACTTCTCTCGCAAACCGAACGGTCGACGCCCCGGAACCGCGGTGAACGACGACCACGGTTTCTCGGTTTGGCATCGGCCGCACCATGCGACCTGTTCCTGACGCCGCCGTTCGGTCTGACGATGTTGCTCTTGGGTAGGCATGTTCGCTCCTGCGCTACAGACCAAGTTGCCTTAGCCTGTAGCGCAGTTGCGTCAAGGTCAGGCCTTGCGGACGAGGTCCGCCGGGCTGCTGCGATCGCGGTAGTAGCCGCCGTCGATCGAGTAATCCGCGCCGTTGTCACCCTTGATCGGGTAGGTGCGGCTCGGATCGATCTCGACGATCTTCACCGTCTGGCCGTTCGCGGTGACGACGGTGTCGCCGACCGAGAGGTTCAGCTTGCCGTAGCCCTGCGGCTTGGGCGTCCAGCCGGCGCGGAACACCAGATCAACCGGCGTGGTGCGAGCGATCTCGCGCTTCCACTGACGACCATTGTCGGCCCACACGACCTGACCGTTCGACAACGACACCATGCCGCCGTTGATGCTGGTGATCGTGGTCTTCATGCCGGAGCGATCGAACCACGTCTGACCGACCTCGAAATCGTCAGCGGTCAGATCGAACTCGATCTCCTTGACGACGTCCCGCGCCTCGGTGCGGTTGGTCGACGCCGGATACTGGCGACCGTCCTTGTAGATGTTGATGACCGCGCCGTCCGTGCGGATCAGCGTGGCGTACTCGCTGCCGACCGCGGTGCAGATGGCGTTGCCGCCATTGCGCGCCCGGTAGACGTGACCGACCTGCAAGGTGCCCTCGAAGAAGCGCGCCAGCGACACGGGAGCCGCCGCCGCACGATCGAAGCCGGTGAACACCGGGCGGCCCTGCGGGTAATATTCGGCGACCTTGTCGTAAGGCACCTCGCCGACGATGTCGTAGCCGCACGCCCGGCCCTTGCGCAGGTGATAGTCGCTCGGGAACGACACGATGTCGCGCGGGTGGATCTTCACGACCACGATGCGGCTACCGCCCGACGCATAGTTCGAGAGGTAGGACGCGGCGCAGAAGTGCAGGCCCTGCGAGCAGGTGCGATCGGGGTTGGCATCGCACTCGTCGCGCGGCTGCTCGACACGGTTGCCGACGCGGTGGTCGAAGCGCGTGTCGCTCGGCGAGTGGATTGAGCGGTAGTCGTCGCGCACCGCCTTCCAGGCCAGCACATAACCGTCGCCGGTGATCGGCAGCTTGGCCGACTGCAGCCAGTCGAACAGGTCGGCCTGCACACGCGGGTCGGGGTTCTCGCTGACGTTCTGCAGGAAGATCTTGAGCGGTTCCGCGAGGGCGTCGTCGCCCGCCCGGATGAACTCCATGATCTTCGCGCCGAGCGAGGTGCGCACCTCGGCACCACCGCGACCATCGCCGTGATCGAGATAGAGCTTGCCATTCTTGACGTACACCGCGCCGCTGGTGAACGTCTTGATCGTCTCGGGAATGTCGAGCAGCGGCTTGAGATCATCCTCGGTGGTGTGGGGGTCAGCGGCGAGCTGCTTGATGCGCTCGTAGTTGGGGTGCGACGCCGCGATGGCCTTAGGGGTGAAGTCGACGATGACCGTGATCGTCGAACCGGAAATGATGTGTGCGATGCTCATATTTCAGTTCCTGTTGCAGAGTCGGTTCAGTCACCCTAGAGAGGCAAGGCCGGCGAGCGGGGTGAGATACGCCCGCCGGCCTCTATCAGACGTCATCGGAGGACGCCCGAATGCAAGAACTCATATCCCGTTCAGAAGCCCGTGCCAAGGGTCTACGCCGTTATTTTACGGGTCGACCTTGTCGGCGTGGGCATGTCGCTGAACGTCTTGTGTCCACACAACACTGTCGAGAGTGTAGTAATCACCACTCTCGACAGCAGTATCAGCGCAGTCCTCGAACCAGAGAGGAAGTGAAAGCGAAACGATTACTTCGCGATTATGGCCTCACAATGGATGAGTTCAACGCAATGATGGTCAGTCAGGCTGGGCAATGTTTAATATGCCCGAGAAAGCTGGTCGAACCTTGTGTCGATCACTGTCACACCACCGGCCGTATTCGTGGCCTGCTATGCAGCAAATGCAACTCAGGTCTTGGGATGTTTGATGATGACCCAGAGCGGTTACTCCGGGCCATCGATTACCTCAAAGGTTCTTCAGGAGGAGGGCAACATGCTTGCTGTCGTCCAGCTCCAGAACGTCGAGCAGGATCTGCACGTCGGCCTGATCCTGCTTGAAGGAAGCCACCAGCTTGGCCGGCTCGATGCGAGCCGGCAGCGCCGCGGTGACGAACGGCGCTAGGTTGTGCTGGTCGATGGTCAGCGGCTTGATGAACTCGCGCCACAGCTCAACGATCTTCCCGAACGGCCGCTTGGCCTGCGCGGGGGTCAGCGTCTGGTAGTCGAGCTGCTTGGCGAAGTCCCAGAACGGGCGCAGCTCGGTGTTGCGATACAGCGCGATGCGCTGCGAAAGTTCAGGGTACGCAGCCAGCGCCGCCTTCAGCCGGGCGGCGAAGACGTCATCGAAATTCTGCCACGCATCCTTCAGCTTGGGCCAGTCGCCGCCGTTGACGAAGTGCAGCTCGTCATAGCGGATCAGCTTGGTCGCCATGCGCTGGTAGAAGTCCGCCGGCAGAGCGAAGTTCTCCATAACGACCGCGATGCCGGTGGCCGGCTGGTCCTTGTACTCGACCTCGAAGACCGCCTCCTGCTTGGCATAGCCGGGCTGGAGGTTGTTGATCGTCGAGTGGGTGAAGCGATCGTTCTTGCCGTTGAAGGTGAACATGCGCACCCGCGGCCGGGTCGCGCCCGACTTGGTGGTCTTGACCGTCGTCGGCTCGGGCATGTCGGCGGTGTAGACCACGTTGCTCGGGTTGCCGAGCTGGAGCAGCATGACCCTGATCTTGGCCATGTTCTCGCGCTCACCGGCGCGCAGAACGATGACCGACTTGGGCCGGCCGTTCTCCTCGACATAGTCGCGGACCCGCGCGCCGACCTTGGACTTCGGCGTGTCGGGCATGTTGTCGATGATGACATGGCTGATGTTGCCGGGCTGGAGCACGCCGAAGTCGACGATTGGCGTCCACGACATGGTCTTGAGCGACTTGGACGAACGCCGGGCGTTCTCGCTCTCGATGTGCCAGATGGTGCCGACGATGCCGGTGTTGCGCAAGGACAGCTCGGTCTTCAGCTCGCTGCCGTGGTAGCGAGCGTTGGCACGCAGCAGCTTCTGCCGTGCGTTCGAGCCGTATTCGTTCTGGCCGACCTCCTTGGAGAGCGCGACCATCGCGTCCCACAGCGACGGCTGGTTGTCGAACATGGTCGAGAACGTCGCGATGACGTCGTCGATCAGCTCTTCCAGCTTGGCCTCGATGTTGGCGCTGGTCTTGCCGTCGTAGGACAGCTGCTCACGGGACAGGGCGACGCCGCAGGCACCGATCGGCATCCACAGGTCGAGGCCGTATTCGAGCAGCGGCGACAGCCGGGTGCTGGAGCGCAGCGACCAGTCGAGGTTGGCGGTCGACACCGGATAGCGCACGCCACCAAGGATAACCCCGAGCGGGCCGGCCTCGCCGCGGATGGCCCAGCCGTTGCCCTCGTAGGCGAACTCGGGAGCGTCGATCTCGCCGTTGATGACGACCGGCAGTGGCTTGAAATACTGGAGCGCCTGCTGCGCGGCTTCGAGGAAGGTCGCGATGTCATCGACCTCAACGGGGAAACTGACCTCGACACCGTTGGGTTCGGTCGTCGGCGACCGGCCGAGACACCCGATCTCGGGCACGCCATCCTCACCCTTGTAGGCCGTGTAGACGCCGAGCTGGCCGTTATGGACCGACCGCACGGTGAACTGCGAGGTGTAGGCGAACGGCGACCAACGCCCGATACCGAAGCCGCCGATCGCATCGTTGCTGCTGTCCTTGGTGGAGTCGGTATAGGCCATATACCGCGTCATCATGAACTCGTGGCTCATGCCGACACCAAAATCGCGGACCTTGAACACCGGGTCCAGCTCGCACGGCAGCGTGACCTCGACAGACCGATGCGGACAGCCGGCTTCGCCGTGGCTGTCGATACCGTTGGCGACCAGCTCGCGTGCGATCGCCAGCGGCTTGTTGGCATAGGTCTGATCTGCGAAGAAGTTGAACAGCTTCGGGCTAGCCTTGATGGTGGCCCGAGCGACTTCCATCACGCCCGAAGCGTGAACGACGTTCTTAACATTCTCGACAATCATGGGATTTCCTCTTCGTTGACGTAGCCCTAACACATCATTATGGGCGGTTACATGGAAAAAATGACACCCCAGCAGAGGTATCGCGAAAAGAACCGAGAGCGGCTGGCTCAGGAAGCGCGCGATCGTCGCGCGAACTGCCCCGACGCCGCTCGTCAGGCCGAGGCAAACTGGAGAAAGCAAAACCCTGAAAAGCTGCGTGAGAAGGATCGTCGTCGCTATGCTGATCCAAAACGGAAAGCCTCTCAAGCAGCTTGGCGAAAGAACAATCGAGACAAATTACGGTCGGGCGAAGCAAAACGCCGGTTGGAACACCCTGAACAGCATCGCTCGAACAATGCTAAGCGGCGTGCGGCAGAAGCTGCGGCCACCCTGCCGGGCTACGACGCTGAAATTCGGGAAATTTATCGGTCCTGTCCCGAAGGACATGAAGTCGATCACATCATCCCACTTCGAGGACGGAACGTGTGCGGTCTTCATGTTCCTTGGAACCTTCAACACCTACCCGCTCCGACTAACCGGGCCAAGGGAAACACCCTCGTGGAATAGCTCGCTGGTCAGAGGTTCGGAGTTGGGGTCGTCGTCAAAGTCAGGATCGACGACGTAGCTGCTGTCCACGATCCCCACCCGCTCAAGGCGGGCGAGGAAGTGGGCGGTGTTGAGGGGATGGTGACGGCCCCTCGGTTGTGAGCGAGCGGCCGTAGCCATCAGACGACCAGCTCGCTGACCGGCGGCTGCTGCATCTGCTTGTCGCCCATGCTGTAGCCGTCGCGGGGCGCTTCGCTGTCGATGAAGGTCAGCGTCAGCGCCTCGATCTTGGAGACGGTGAACAGGGTCCACTGCGGCAGCGGGCGACTGGCCTCGCCGGCCACCTGGAAGCCGCGGACCACGAGCGAACCGTCCTTGGTGGACCGGCCGATCGCATGGACCTCGACGATGCGGTTCTTGCCGTCATAGATGAACGAGACGACGAGCCGGCGGCTCATGGCGCGCGAGAGGTGAGCGGCGATCTGGCTCTCGTTGAAGGCCTTGGCCAGCTCCTCGTCGCTGTCGAGGACGCTGATGGGTGCGCCTTGGAAGACGCCCCTCATACGTTGCGCTCCGCACGGCGGGCGGCGCGCTCCTTAAGCAGGCCCTTGCGGGCGATGTCGCCGCGCAGGGCGGCAGCGGCGGTTGTGATGGCGAGACAGGGCACCGTCTGGTGGGTCTTGGCCGTCAGATGGCTGCTGCGCACGTAGCTGGGGCGGACGTGGGGGCGGCTCTTGGAGCCGCTGTAGCCGGTGCGCTTGCGCAAGTAGCGAGTGCCCTGCTCAGCGACGCGGGGGAGGAGAGGCTGGATGTGGGCCAGCCCGTCCAGAATGCTGTGGTTCAGCGAGAACATGCGGTTCCTTTCACGAAAGAGGCCGACGCAATGCGCCGGCCCCGAGTTCTTGTCGATGTGCCGCGGCAGAAGTTGCCGGGTAATTACAGCTCGACGACCTCGAGCTTGGTGGCCGGCTTGTTGTCGACCGTGGCAGCCGTGAAGGCGGCGTCGATCTTGGCGCGGGAAAGGCCCGCCTCGCGCAGCCGGGCGCGCAGCACATCCTGATCGAGGCGCTGGGCCGGCTCGCTGGTCTTGGCGGTCAGCACGAACGCGGCGCTGCGGTAGGCCTCGACCTCGCCCGGCCGGTATTCGGACAGCACGAGGCCGGCGTCGAGCAACGCGGCCTTCGCCTTTTTCTTCCGCGAGTCCGCGGCGGTCGCCAGCGTGTTGGCGACCAGCAGCTCCTTGACCACCGCATCCTTGTCGCTGCCGATCTTGGGGAAGATCGCCGCGACTGCGTCCTTGACGGCTTGCTTGCTGCTCATGTCATTTCTCCTGCGGGCATGAAGAGACAGCACACTGCGGCCCGCGGCGCAGGTGTTGTGTCGGAAACTGGTTGTGGTAGGGTGGTCGGGAGGGCTGCAACCCTCCCGACCCGCAACGCTGTGAAGGAGCGTCACGATGCTTGAACCTATATCTCGCAACGATGCGAAGGCCAAGGGCCTCCGCAATTATTTCACTGACGAGCCGTGTCGTAACGGTCATTTGGCCGAGCGTCGGGTCGCAAACACCAAATGCCTCACTTGCGAGGCACAGTCGAACGCGAAGCAGCGTCAATTACGCCCCGCTGATCCGGTTCGTCGAGCTAAAGATGCCGCAGATTGGCGCGCTCGAAACCCCGGAGTTTTACAAGAACAGGTACGCCGCTGGCGTTTGAAAAATCCCGAACGGTATGCAGAGCAACAGCGCGCGGCTCGTCAACGAAACCCCCACAGCGGAAGAGCCAGCTGTGCCAAGCGGCGCGCGGCCCGACTTCAAGCAACCCTGCCGGGTCACGACGAGGCGCTGCGTGAAATCTATCGCAACTGTCCCGCTGGCTACGAAGTCGACCACGTTATTCCTCTCCGCGGTCGCGGGGTGTGTGGCCTGCACGTCCCTTGGAACTTGCAATACCTCACACCCAAAGCGAACCGCGAGAAGGGCAACCGCTTCTAGGGCTTGCGCTTCAGCACGCCGACGCCGGTGACGACACCGTCGGTCTTGTCGATCTGCACGAGGTGGTCGCACGCGGGGTTGCTGTCCCACGCCAGAGCGCGGTTGCCGTACAGGGTCGGGCTGATCGTGCCGTCACGCCACACCGCCCGGTAGCCGCAAGTCGCGACCGGCTTGTTGCGCAGCTTCAGCGCACTGCCCTGTCCGCCGCTCGACCGCACGAACTCGCCGTGCTTGTCGAAGATCAGCCACGACGTGCCCGACGTGACGAGGATCTTGTCATCGCTCGTCTCGGTGACAAACGTGACGGTCATCGGCACGCCGATGTTGGGCACGGCTTCGAGCGGCTTGGTGGTATCGATCAGATGGGGCATGATCTTGGGTATCCTGTTTCTGACGTAGAACTTGTGGTTGCTGATGACGAGGCCGCCGTGACGGCGCGCGCTGCCGATGCCGAACTTGCTGCCGGGAAAGGCAGGGTGGAAGCCGGGTGCGCTCAGCATGATCTGGACGTGATGCTCCTCACCGCGATCGTCGGCGATCAGCGGCGTGCCGTCGCTCAGCTCGATCGGCAGCGTCCAGTCGACGTCGCGTTCGAGGTTCTTGGTATCGGGATAGCCGGTGCCGCCGCCGTCCCAGCGCACGACGGTGATGCAGGAGCCTTGGTAGCCGGTCACGACCCCGGTGCGGCCACGCCAGCTGCTGGTGTCGCCCTCGTGGCGGTAACGAATGCGTTCGCCGACCTCAAAGGCCTCCGTCACGATAGTCCTCCTCGTTGACGCCGATGCCCATCTTCTTACCGCTCGGCACCTGCTGGCGCATCGCGGGGTGGTAGGGCATCGACATGCGCCCGATCACCGTGCCACCGCGGTCGCCGAACAGGGCGTCGAGGATGCGATCGGTGCGCACCTCGGGGTTGGCGGCGAGCAGCACGACCGAGTCGGTCGCGGTCGCGGTCGCCCGGTCGAGCCGAGCGAAGTGCGCCTCGATCTGCTGGTGCATGTCGATGACGTTGAGCATATTTGGGTACTGCTCGCCGCCCGTCTTCGGGCCGCTGGCGTTCCACAGATCGCGCAGCAGGTCGCTGGCCTCGCGCAACAGATCGTCGGTGTTCTTCATCTCGGTATCTCCAGATAACGGATCGCGGTGTAGGGGATGACGATGAAGCCGTCGGTGTCGCTGGTGACGGCAATGCCATCGTCGAGGGCTTCGACCAGCCGCTTCTTGAGCTGGACCTGGACGCTGCCGTGGGTGGTGACAAGAACCTCCTGCGCCTTGTGGCGCAGGAGGAACTGCTTGATGCCGTCAGTCACGCGCCAGCGTGGCGTCGGTAATCTCGCCATTCGTCGTGGTGATGTCGAGGCTGATGATCCCGCCGGGGATGATCGCGACCTCGCGGTAAGTGCGCACGTCGTCGACCTGCACGAACTCGACGGAGCGGGCATGGTTGTCGCCGCCATAGCGCGGCACGGCGCGGCCGGTGACCGGATCGACGAACAGGATCGACGCGCCGTCGTTCTCGTGGCCGTTGACGATGTAGCCGGCAATCTGATCGGGACCGTCGCCCTCGAACGGGCTGAACATGCCCAGCACCACGAACTCACGATCGGAGCGACTGCCGGTGCGTGCCACGATCTTGCCGGTCGGGTCGAGCGGTTCGAGCTGATCCTTCGGCGCGCTGTAGTCGGGATGGAGGTTGCTGAGCACGCAGTGGTGCGGCTCGGCACTGTCCTCGAACAGTACGGTTGCGTTGGTGTGATGCACGCCCTGCACCGTGCCGCGTCGGCCGTCCCAGACATGGCCGGACTGGCCCGGCGGCTTGAGGTAGACGATAGCGTCACCGACCTCGGCGAGCGGCGGCACGTTGGTCAGCGGCACCGGCTTGAAGCACTCGCCGAACGGAACGCTCGGGCGCGCCGGCGTGCCATCCTCGTAATACCAGCTGTCGTTCTTGCTGTGGTTTTCGGGGTCATCGGTGACCCAGCCGTACCACATCTGCCGACCCTTGTGCTCGTCGGTCAGATGTTCCGCGCCGCGGCCATAGCCGTGCTCGTTGAACACCCAGCGGCGGCCGTCCTGCGTGTAGACCGGGCGATCCCAGAACAGCGGGACCGGGCTGTGGTCGAGCAGCGTCGAGCCGGTCAGCAGCACGGTCAGCGTCTCGGTCGCCCGACCGAGCGGGTTGACGGTCGCGCTCTGCTCGTCGGCGCTGATCGTGGCGATCGAGACGTTCCCGATGCGCGGCACGTAGATGAAGTGGCCGGGGCGAAACTTGGTCATGCCTTGAACTCCTTCTTGAGGTTAAACGGCAAGAACACGGGTATTTCTCCGATGGATGGGCTTGCCTCGACGTACCAAATTCGGATCGCGAAGCGCCCCGGTGAGCGGATCATGAATATCTTGAACCCTCCACCGCGTGATCCGAGCGACAGTGGTGTTAAACTCTTCGGCAAGTTTAGCCGCAGTAGTTCGACGACCTTGAAGATAGCGAACACAGTATAGCGGCAGATAGCGACCGAAGTTTGGGCGATGCTCAAGTATAGCCTTCAGCATGGCGTGGCCGTCCTCCGCAGTCGCTTGCAAGTAATTTTGTTCTGCGAAAGGGGCGGCCTCGGCGTCCAACTCCTTGAGCGGATCGAGCATATAATCTTGAACATCGCGAGGCCACTTGAGCAAGATGTCCAAGCACTCGCGGGTCATGCCCGGCGTCATTTGAAACGCTCGGATCTCGATCAGCTCGCCACGGGTGTACCGGTAGGGGTCGCGGATCAAGCGAGCGTGTCGATATTTCAGGCTCGCGTACCGCTGTTCTTGGGGCAGTATCGAGTCACAAGAATACGGCATTGGCATCGGGACAAGCCTCTGATATGCAATCGGCAGGGCGCGCCAACGCCCTGCCGATCTATCGAGCAGGCCGTAGGAGGGCCAGTCGAATGCAAGAACTCATATCCCGATCCGAGGCCCTTGCGCAAGGGCTACCGCACTATAATCGCTGTCGTCCGTGTCGGCATGGCTGCGGTCAGCTGCGTTATGCCGCCAACGGCCACTGTGTATCGTGCAATAATAAGCGAACACTCGAAGATCGCTTAGCTAATCCGGCTCTGCATGTTAGATACACCGGCGCTTGGCAGGCTCGAAACCGTGAGCGGTATTTAGCAGGCCAGCGGCACTACCGCCAAAACAACAAGGGCGTGGTGAACGCCAAACAGGCCCGCCGTCGAGCCGCCAAGCTGAACGCGACACCGGCGTGGCTGACGTCCGAACAGCTGGCGCAGATACGATGGTTCTACGACAACTGCCCGGAGGGTTGGGAGGTTGACCACATCATCCCGCTGCAGGGCGAGAACGTGTGCGGTCTGCATGTGCCTTGGAACCTGCAGCACCTGCCTGCGCCTGTGAACCGCAGCAAGGGCAACCGACTGTAGAACTGGGAAAATTCCCAGTTTTATGTCGTTGAGCGCGGCCTGGTGGTGGGCGTGGTGAGCGCGGCTTGGACAGCAGACAGCCGCTGCTGCGCCTCGCGATACAGGGCCGGGTAGGGTTCGTAAGCCTCGGCCTTGTGCAGCGCGATCTTGACGGCGTTGATCGACTTGCGATCGCCGCAGATCACGTTGCCGTCCCAGCTCAAGCCGGAGGACAGGTCGCGGTCGGGGTAGCAGATCGGGTTGCGCAGGCTCTCGCGCCACGCGGCGGACAGCTCTGCCATCTCGGGTGTCACCTGATGGGCTTGGCTCAGGATGGTTTGGACGGCGCGTTCGAGGCGGGTCATCGGATGCAGTAGCTTTCGCGGCAGTCGTACAGCTGGCCGACCATCTGGTCGGGCTGAAGAACGTGTGGGTTGCCTTCGAGGTCACGCAGGACATGGCCGCCGAGCGATCGCTCGTGGCCACATTCCAGCTTGATCGTGGTGGAGCGCCTGTTGCGCTTGGCTTCGGTGATGGCGCGGATCATTGGTAGATCGGCACGAAGTCAGCGTAGCAGTCGTCATCATCCTCGTCGAAGCCCTCGGGCACACCCTTGGCGAGCATGTAGCGGATGCGCTTGGCCGCACCTTGCGGGGTGTTGTCGACGTCTGACCATGCCCCACCGAAGCACCAGCTGAATGCCTCGCCTTCGACGTCAAACACGCGCCCTTGATATGCGCCCCAGTCCATGTTGCCGGCTGGCGTGAAATCCTCGGGGATCGCGAGGAACCCCGCGGCCGGGCCGTGGCCGACAGCACAAGCGACAGCGCCGCACTTGCCGACGCCACCGTTCTCACGGGCGTACTTGATCTCGACTTCCTTGGCGGCTTCGGCCGCAGCATCGAGGGCGGCGAAATTGATCTCGGCCGCCTTGCGGATGCCGCGCACCTTCAGCTCTTCGAAGAAGACTTCCATCTCGAAGCCCTTATAGTCGGCGGGCAGGCCTTCGAGGTAGGTGGCGAGGCGCTTGAGGTTGTTACGGTTCATGTCGTTGGTCCTGTTCTGCTGGTCACCCACGTCGCGCCCCACGCCCAGTAGCGGAGCGAGTTGCAGGCGTGCTCGATGACAATCGCGTTGCTGTGGCCCTGCGAGCCGGCGCTTGCGCAGGCCTGGACATGGGCCACGGCCGCGTCGTCGTCCTCGAAGATGGCGAGTTCGTCGAGGCGCTCGATGCCGGCGTCGAGGAAGGTCGAGTTACCGACGAGGTTGAAGATGTCCCAGCCCTCGCTGTTGGCGAGTTCCTGATACTGGGAATTTTCCCACATCGTGCCCGCGCTCTGAAGCACGGCCCGCGCGACGGGCACGGTGTAGTAGATGAGGGCAGGGCTGACGTGCATCTTGCACTCGGGTAGCCAGATGTCACCCTCATCGTTGAGGACGAGAGGCAGGCGAAGGCCGGTCACGAGAACTGCGCCCGGAGCCACGCCATGCGCTCCTTGGGCGGCAGGCTCAGCCAGGGGGGCGCGCAGGTCGCGGTGCTGTTGGCAGGTCATGGGAAACTCCTTGAGTCAAAGATTTTGGGTGTGTACGATGGCAGGATGGATGTGATCTCTCGCCGCGACGCCAAGGCACAGGGCCTCAAGTTCTACTTCACGGGCAAGCCGTGCAAGCAGGGTCATGTTGCTCCGCGATATACCAGCGGTGAGAGCTGCACCTTGTGCATCATTGCGAAGGCCAAACAGCATCGGCTGGAGGATCCCGAGGCGCATCGTGTCGCGCTTCGTAAACACCGGGCTGGTAATCTTGAGAAGATGCGCAAGACCCAGCGTGACTGGAACCGCAACAACCGACCCAAGGTTCGGGTGCATGAGGCCAAGCGGCGCGCGGCAAAGGCGCAGCGCGTTCTGCCGGGCCATGAGGCCGAGCTGGCGCGGATATACCGCGAGTGCCCGCCCGGCCATCATGTCGATCACATTGTGCCGCTTCACCATCCTTGTGTCTGCGGTCTGCACGTTCCGTGGAACCTGCAATATCTGACCGAGGCCGAGAACTTGGCGAAGGGCAACCGCTGGGACGGTTAGAGCCGTCCCGAAAAGATCTTGGGCGTGCGCACCGCGGCGTTGATGGTCGCGGGATCGATCTCAACCTGAAACGCACGCTGTCGACCCAGACGCCGCGTCACCTCCGCGAGGACGAGGTGCGGATACTCAGCCTGCTCGATCAGGTCGCAGAACACCGTGCGGTGCTTCTGGCGCTCGGCGACGGCGTGGTCGGGCAGGCGGCACTCGGCGCGGGCGTGGTGCAGGGCAACAGCGACGCGCAGGGCGGTGGAGATGTGCGGCATGGGAGGTGTCCTTCTTGGTTGCGATCAACTTGGGAAAATTCCCAGATCATGGTTGATCGGCATGACCTGGAAGGGGGCGTGGTGGCTAGGGCAGCTGGCCGCGGGCTACGCGGTAGAGGGCGTTCAGCCCTTTCGAGCGGTCGCCGGTGCGGATGCCGCTATCGTTGGCGCTGTACAGGTCGTCGGTTTCGGTGCTGCCGATGGCCCGATACACGCCGTGATAGTCGGAGCTGTTGAGTTCGCAGGCGAGCCGGCCGACGGCGCAGAAGCAGTCCGCAAATACGCTGGTGGGCGGTACGGACGTGCCGTTGGCGGCCTCGGCCAACCGAAACCCGATGTGCTTGTCAGGGTTGGCCTTGAGCCAGTCTGCGGCGCGCTTGGCAGCAGCGCGTGTTTCAGGCGTGAAGTAGACCACGGCGATGATCCTTCCTGCGGGGCTTGGAATTGTCGGTGCGGCGGTACACGGCGTTCTTCTCACGCTTGGACCACCAGCTCTTGACGCGGATCGGTTCACAGTTCGGGCCGGGCTGGCCGGACGGTGCGGGGATGGCGTCGATCTCGGCCTGCTGCTGGGCGAGATAGCGGGCGCGGTCATTCCAGAGGAACATGGTCAGTTGATCCTTGCTGCGAGGCGGTCGACGCGGATGTTCAGCGTGCGCTGGACCTGCGGATGCCAGACGTCGCCCTTGGCGTACTCGCGGGCGATCCGCTCGGCGCGGGTAAGCGCCCACCAGTTGTAGCGGTCGACGGCCGCGGCGGCGGCATGATACGCGAGCAGGATCGAGGACGGTGCGACGATCAAGCACCACGCGGCGTCCCAGTGCGACAGCACGCCGGTGGCGCACGCTACGGTGATGATCGTCAGGCAGATGCAAGCGAAGAAGGCGGCGCGGATCATCGTGCGGCTCCATGTGAAGATTTGGGAAAATTCCCAAGAGGTCGTCGGTGACGGTTCTCTGGGCGTGGTGGAGAGTGAGGGCGCGCCTATCGGGCAGGGCGTGCGTGCCCGTCAGGGCGCGCCTATCGGGCAGGGCGCGCCTATCGGGCAGGGCGTTGGCGTGGACCAGGCCACGTCGTTAGCGCCTAAACGCTCCGTTTTTATCTAATTGCCGGGTAACTCGTATATGTACCATATACTGTATATATTTATTCATCTGGCTACCAGATATATGAATAAATACATCTCTTTACCCGGCAATTAGATAAAAACGGAGCCTTACTCGCCCAAGAACGCAGTGGAAAATTTGGGAAAATTCCCAATCTCACCGGCTGCGGCGCGCAACAGACCGGTCAATTACCGGCCTGGAGCACGCGAACGTGATAGCCCCGCGACCGCATCTGCCGGGCGTAGGTATCGGCATTGCGCCGCGACGGCTCACCATACCGGCTGCGACCGCCGGCACCGCCACCCGTGGCGTTCTCGACGTGAATATCCCACAAGATCGGCCCACCGCTGGCGTCAGGGTGCGATCGATAGACGATCAATTCGGGCAGGCTCTCGGATGGGTCAGGCGCGGCGGCGCGCAGCTGCCCCTCGATCCATCGGTTGTGGATCACGCGCTTGCGCTGGCGCTCGATACGCTCGGCTTCGAGTCGCGCGGCGGTGGCGAGAACCAGCGCGTCGCGGGCGCGCCGCTCAAGAGCGGCGGCCTCGACAACAATGTTGCGGCTCACAGGCCGTACTCGTCGAGCAGGGCGAGAATATCCTCGTCGGGTTCGGCGGTGTCGAGCGGATAGATTTCGGACAGGTCGGGCACGTTGGCCTCCGTTGGGAAAATTCCCAGCCGCGTCGCACTCGCGGCCGGGCATTGGCATATGGGACGAAGCGCGGCTTAGGCCGCCAGCTTCAGCTGCGACGTGGTGTAGGCGTCCATGCGGTCGGCGATCGCCTTGCGGAGAGCCGCGACCGTGTCGCTGGCGGCGAGGAAAGCCGCATCATCCATGCCAGCGATGATGAGCGCGGCTTTGTTCAGAATGTCCGCGTCGGACACCACGACACCGCCGGTCGGCTCGTTCGTGCCGGTGTTGGTTTCGGCTTCCTCGCTTGGGCCCACATCCTTGGCGGCGTCGGCGCGCATCTGGTCGGCGATCGCCACGGTGAGGGCACGCAGGCTCTTGGGCGCACCTTCGGCGTCGAACACGAACGCGGTGGCGATCTTGGTGAGCGCGTCATCGCCCTTGGCGTTCTCGTGCGCCTTGAGGATGCTCTCCACCGTCTTGCGGGTGGCGTCACCGCCGACGAAGTCGCGCAGGCCGGAGAGCTTGTCCACGGGCTTGCCGCTCTTGGCCTTCGGGTTCCCGAAGGAAGCGATCACGGTGGCGACCACCTTGTCGGGGGAGGCGGCACCGGTCATGAGGGCGGCGAGGATCGAACGTGCCATCGGCGTCGCCTTGTTCTCGGCAGTCACCGCGGCCGAACGGAAAGCCTTGATCGTCTCGCCCATGTTGTTCGCGATAGGGCTCATGTCGGTCATATCATTCACTCCAAAAGGATTGGGAAAATTCCCAACATCCCAGCATCATGCTGGTGGAAACCACTGGCGTTGAGCCAGTAGTTACCACCACCATGACAAGACGCATCGCACGCGCCCTGGAGCATCGTAGTGGAAATGGTGACGGGACTAATGCGCCCGCTACGTCGACCCCCGTTGTTCCGCTTTCGTCTCGCCTACGCCATACCCTTGCCAAAGGGGTTAGCCATGACTGCCCTACTCGATTGCCGGACGGCTTGCGCCTCACCCGGACCCCGGAAAACTCTCGTGTCACTCGTGTCACCACGCGGCGCCACATCCGGTTTGGACCCGGATGCGGCTTGTTGTGCCGCTTCATGTCCCCACAACGCAGGGGCTGTCCACCCCACGTCGCCAGACGTCACCCGTCACCCGGATAACCACGCTACGATGTTTCGGCCGTGCGCTCGCCTAGCCGGGCTTGGTCCGGCATGTTGGGAATATTCCCAGTATGTTGGGGTAGGCACAATGTACCTACGCCTCACCCAAGGGGAGGACTTGGCCCTAGCCCCGGAGGGGAGGGCGGCGGGGAAAGCGTTTCCGCTGACCGCCCACCAACAATGGCAGAGGGGGTGAGGTAATCCAGCACAAGGCAGGAAGGGTAACACGTTGATTTTCCTAGGTTTTTTGCCAGTATACTATGATAGTGGGCCGTGGAATTTCGCATAATTTTTCCAGTTTTTTGAAACTTTCACCCTTGTCCGCACAGTTTTCGCGCGATAATTATGAAGAATGAACCGACTTCCGCTCGAAATTCGCTACCGGCGCGATAAAGCCCTGAAATTGGGCCACGCCACCTACATGGGCCGGGCCTGCAAGCACGGGCACGACGGTCGCCGTCGAACCGCCAGCGGCGTGTGTGTCGGCTGTCAGCAGGCCGACAAACGGAAGCGGAGCGGGCGATCTGTCGCTTGGAACCGTGAAAATCGCGCCGCCCGGCTGCTGACCAAGGCCAAATCCCGCGCTCAGGCGACCGGCCGCGCCTTTGACCTGGGCCTCGACGACATCACCATTCCCGAAACGTGTCCTGTGCTCGGCATCCCGCTCGATCAGCCGAGCCTCGATCGCTTCGACAACAGCCTCGGGTATGTGAAGGGTAACGTGCGGGTGATCTCGCTGCGTGCCAACCGGCTGAAAGGCGACGCAACGGTCGAGGAAGTCGAGGCCATCCTTCGCTACATGCGCGGAGGATGACCTCGAACCCGGTCACTTTTCGGGCAAAACAGGGCCAACGACCTTCATCTTGATGGCGCGATGGCGCATCACACCGGTCGCGTCCTGATACGGCTCACATTCGTGGCCCAGCTCGCCCAGCATTTGCTGGAACCGCTCATAGGACACCGAAAAACCCCGACTGACGTCCTTCATGTAGAAAACATATTGGTCAAAGACCACGCGGGCGTCGACATGGTCGGCTTTGTCCTGCGTCGGGCGGATTTTGTCGCTCGACTGCAGGAACGCGGCCACCGAGTTGTTCGAACGCAGCACCTGATTGATGCGAACCTGATGCGACGAAGGCAGCGTGTAGTCGCGCTGCCGCTGCAGCCGGGCCAGACCCTGCACCGCCCATGCCGCGATCGCCTCGCGCTCCTCCGCGACGAGGATCTTGTGGAAGTCGACAATTTTCTCATGCGCCAGCACGATGCGATTGAAGTCGAGGATCAGCCAGCGCCGGACGAAACCGCCCGACGTGTCGCGCGACCGCGGCAGGAAGTTGGACCCGAACCAGTTTGCGGCGATCGGCCGGAACTCGAAAGCGTCCTTCCCCTTGAATTCGGTGTGCTGACCGGTCCCCTCGATCACCTCCTTGAAGGCGCGGCCGTCGATTGTCGCCTCCTCGGGCAGCTCGCCGCAGACGTTCAGCGTTTTGCCGATCATCGCCGCCAGCTGGAACCGCTCGTTCCACAGCGTCGGCGGCACCGAGCACTGCGCAGACGGCGGCATCATGGCCTTCAGCACCTCCAGCGCCTGCGTCTTGCCGGTGCCGGGCTTGCCGTGCAGCAGGATCGCGCGCTGATACGACGGAGCGATGCCGAACATCGTCGCCGCGAACGCCTCCTGCAGCGCGGCGACCTTGTCGGCATAGTCCTCGTCGTCGCCCCACGACTGCTCCAGATATTCCAACCACTTGTGCGCCTCGGCGGCGCGCTCGGGGATGTAGTTGAAAGGCAGCGTGAAGGTCTTGCCGTATTTCGGGCTGTGGTCGTGCAGCTGCAGGTTCGCGTCGAGAAACCCGTTCGCGAAGTTGATGCCGATCTCCATCTCGGTGCCAAGCGGCGCGCGCGCCACCTTCCCGACGGTCTTGGTGATCGCCTGATAATCGTTGTGCCGGCGCGCCAGCGCGTTGCCCTTGATGCTCTCGGCGACCGCCATGTAGACGTCGTCCTCCTCGATCGCCTGATGGCACGAGCCGGACCACTGCCAGAACTTACCCTGCGCGAAGATCAGGTCGCCGCCGCGGCTCATTTCCTCATAGATCTGACGCGCGATCGCCTCGTGATCGGCCGCCTGCTCGCTGTCACCGCGGCGCGCTTCCTTGAACAGGCGCTTCAGGTCGGGCTTCGGCACGCTGACGCCCGACATCCGCTTGATGTTATCCTTCTCGATGAAGCTGGCGAACAGCATGTCGGAGAAGTTCTCGTCCTTGGCGAGCAGCGTCACGATCTCCTCGACGCGCGCGAGCGCCCAGTCGACGTCACCCGGCTGCTCCATCACCTTGGCCTCCAGCCATTCCTGCGCCTTGGTCACGGTCCACCGCTGCTGCTCGTTCTTCTTCGACATCTCGGCGATCGCCGGGTGCGCGCGCTGGTCATCAGTCAGGCCGGTGTCCCAGCCCTCGGGCAGGGTCTTGCCCTTCTCGACGTCCTTGAGCAGAAACTCGACCAGCTTCGCCACGCCCTTGTCAGGGTCCATATCGTCACCACCCGCGGTGTGCGAAGTGAAGTTCTCGACCCAATGCGACATGTGCTTCATCGCTTCGGCGAGCGTGAACTTGGCGTTCTTGTCGATGCCCATGACGACGCGCGCCAGATAGCCGGCGTGCCGGACCATCTGGATGTCGCGCTCACCCTGCGGCACTACGTCGAGCGGCGCGCTGCGGCCGGACTGCGCGAGCGTAAACCCCTTGGTGCCGAGGATCGGCTCCAGCGCCTGGCGCAGGATGCGCTCGACGTCGAGCGGCAGCGGCTCGATCTTGTCCAGAACCTCGTACAGGTGGGTGTCCGAGACATAGGGCCGGCCGGTGTCAGGGTGGATCGATGGCGGCATGACCATCTGGTTGCCCGCGCCGAGGAACTCGACGATGCTCTCGTTGTCGCTGTTGCGCAGCTTGAAGTTCGGCTGACCCTGCCAGCGGTAGATCAGGCCCATGCCCTTCTTGCCGACGCGCACCCACGGCGACGCGGGGAGCGCGGCGCGGATCGCAGCGACCAGATCCTCGTCCTCGGTATCGATGTCGATCGCGCACAGACCCGAGGCTTTGCCAAAGGGCAGACCGATGTTCGACTGCGGGTACGACAGCAGCCAGCTGTGACGCATCGCCTCCGACGGCATCACGTCGCCGTACTGGGTCCACTCGGACAGAATCGGGGCCTTGCCCTTGCCCTTCGACGGGCTGTCCCAACGCTTGAGGGGCATGACGGGGATGCCCGCTGCCCAGTACAACGGGGCGTGGTCGTGGAAAATGGACATGTCAGACTCCGGTGGGTGGCTTGGGGTTCGCACCGGCCAGCGCCAGTGCGCCGCCAGCGATGAAGAGGAAGAGGCCGAACCAGACCCCTTGGGTCCAGAGGCCGTAGCCGATGATCGCGATGAACAAGCCGTGCGCGATCGCCCGCGGGTTACTCACGGTACGGCTCGATCAATTCGAGGAAACGGTGCTTGTCGGCGTCGGGCACGAGGCTCTCGACGATGCCGAGGATCACGGTCTGGAAATCGCTCATGCGCTTCACGTTGAAGTGGCGTTCCTGCATCTTGAGCAGCTGCTCATTGAGCGACGCCTTGACCTTCACGATCTGGATGCGCTCGGACGTCTCCAGCTTCTCGTCCTCGCCGGTGCCCATGTCGTTGAGCTGCTTGAGCAGCGCCGCAATGTTCTCGCGGACCTTGTCCATATCCTCTTCGGACAGAGCGATGTCCTTGGTCGGACGACCGCGCTTGGCCGGGCCGGCAGTGGCCGGCACCTCGACCTTCACCTCCTTCTCGATGATCTTCGGCTCGAACAGCTTGGCCAGCACGCGCTTGGCCTCGTTGTCATAGGGAGAAGCGTCGAGGAAGTCGGGGTCGAGGTCGACCCGCTCCTTCAGATCGGCGAGGGACGCGAGCACTCCGGCTCGCAGCGGAGGAAAGGTGAAGTCGGTCATGGATTACCTAGACCAGTTCTTTCGATTTGGCTCAATCCGTTTTTGCCCAAGTTACCCGGTAACTTATCGCCACCGGCTTGGTGGAGCTGCAACCGCTTGAGTTCTGGGATCGCGCCAGTCATGCCCGCGTGCAATGTTCGAAGACCTGTATCAGGCCGCCAAGCTGCGCTTTGGCTCTGGCGCGTCCACGCAGTCGATGGGCGACTGGATTTGCGCGAACACCACGATCAAGAAGCGCCCGTTCTCCTATGAGGGCTACCGCTTTCAGGAGGCGATCGCCTCCGACATGCACCCCGATCTCGTCTGCAAGAAGTGCTCGCAGATCGGCCTGACGGAGGTGCAGCTGCGCAAGTTCCTCGCGATCCTCGCGCGCCACACCGCGATCAACGGCATCTTCTCGCTCCCGAACGAGAAGATGTTCACCAAGGTCTACAACGGCCGTCTGAAACCGATCCTCGAAGCGGACGACGTGTTCAATCCGCCGAACCTCAACGGCTCCAAGCCGACGCGGTCGAAGGACCAGATCCAGATCCGCGACAGCTTCGGCTACATGACCGCCTGCACCGAGGGCGACGCGACCTCGATCACCGCCGACTTCCTGTTTCACGACGAGCTGGACCTCAGCCCACAGGAAATCATCGCGTTGTACCAGTCGCGTCTGCAGAATTCGGACATGAAGATGACGCAGGCGTTCTCGACGCCGACGTTCGTGAATTACGGCATCGACAAGAAGTACCGCCTGACCGACCAGCGCGAGTACATCATCAAGTGCGAGGCCTGCAATCATCACCAGATCCCGCGTTTCACGCCAGATTTCGTGGTGCTTAAGTACATGCCCGAGGTCGATGACTTCATGAAGATGTCGGCACAGGACGTGGCCAGCCTCGACCTCGAAGGCGCGCACATCGCGTGCGAGAAGTGCCGCCGGCCGCTGAACCTCGGCGACTGGGAGCGGCGTGAATGGGTCGCGACCTACTCCATGCGCACAGCCTTCCGTGGCTATCAGGTCCGGCCGTTCTCGACCTCGCGCCTGAAGCCGGCTTACGTCTTCAGCCAGCTGGGCAAGTACCTCGCCGAGGGCTACCCGCGGCGCTTCGCCAATACCGTGCTTGGCGAGGAGTTCACCTCCGAAGATGCGCAGGTGCAGGATGCCGACATCGACGCCGCGATGGCGAAGGGCGAGGCTGGCATCCCGACGATCGGCAAAGACATGCCGGTCTACCTCGGGGTAGACGTCGGCTTCACCTGCCACATCACGCTGTCAATCGACGACGCAAATGGCCTGCCCCACTTCATCCTGTTCGAGACGGTGCCGGCCGCGCAGCTGGAGAAGCGGATCGAAGACCTGCGCAAGATCTACACGATCGTGCAGGGCGCGGTCGATCGCTTCCCGTACACGCCGCAGGCCGACGCGCTGCGCGACACGACCAACGGCCTCGTCGTTCCGATCCAGTATCGCGGCAGTCAGGCGCTGATGCCGAATTTCGAGGGCGATACCAAGATTCTGTCGCACTACAGCGCGAGCCGGACCTCGATCCTCGATCGCCTCCTCTGGATGTTTAGCCACAAGGCCATCGGCCTGTCCGGCTATACGAACCAGAAGGAGGTGCTGAAGATCCATCTCAAGGACATGGTGCGCGACGAGCAATCGCCGGACGTCGAAGCCGAGTGGAAGAAGACCACAGGCAACGACCACTATTTCCACTCGATGGCCTTGAACCTGCTCGCCCGTCGTGTTTGCGAGCACATGTACCTGCACCAGACCGCCGAGCTTGCGACCACGTCGACGCTGCTCGGCACGGCGTGGGGTGGCATTCACAACCTTGGCCCGACCTCGCTGAAGGGCCTCCAACGACTTTCGAGGCTCGGCTGATGGCAGGTATTCTTGACGGACTGGGACAGGTTCTTCTCCCCAAGGGCAAGGGGCAGAAGGGTGGCCGCGGCTTCACGCCGACGTTCAACCCGCAGACGCCCACGATCACCGCGCCGCTCTATCGCGAGCATCTGACCGATCTGTATTCGAGCCGGGTGTCGAACGATGCGCGCGCACTGATCGCGACGCTGTGCAACCAAGACCCCGACATGTCGGCGTCGATCCACGCCTTCCTTACGATCGCCGAGAGCGTCGACCCGGTGGTCTATGCCTACAACGAGAACGACGAGATCGACGTCGATGGCATCGCGATGGGCCAGCAGCTGCTCGCGCTGCTGACCACGACCAACGACTACACGCTGGGCTATTCCGCCAAGCCGACGGTTGATGCGCTGTGCAACGAGCACCGGTACATGATCCTGCTCCGGGGCATGACCTCGTGCGAGCTGGTGCTGGACAAGACCTACGTGCCAACCGAGCTGCGCACGATCGACCCGGCGACGCTGGAATGGGCCGAGACGGCGAGCGGCGTGTTCAAGCCGACGCAGAAGCCGACTGGTTCGAACACGACGATCGACCTGAACATTCCCACGTTCTTCACGTCGTATTTTCACCAGTCGCCGCTGTCGGTCTACAGCTACTCGCCATTCGTGTCCGCGATCAACACGATCGCCGCGCGCACCGCGGTCATCAATGACCTGTACCGGATCATGCAGATCGTCGGCTACCCGCGCCTTGATATTCGGGTGCTGGAAGACGTGCTCGTGTCGAACGCGCCGCCGGCCTTCCGCACCGATCAGACCAAGATCCGGGCCCACGTCGAGGCTGAGCTTCAGCGGGTGCGCGGTGCGATCTCGCAGCTGGGCAGCGCCGATGCGTTCGTCCACTCGAACGCGATCGAGGCGAAGATCCTCAACGAGAAGAACCCAGCCGCCGGCCTGCAGATTACCGACGTGATCGAGGTGCTGAATGCCCAGAACCAGGCCGCCTTCAAGGTGATGCCCTCGGTGGTCGGCCGCGGCAGCAACGGTCAGGTCGCTTCGACCGAAGCGCGCCTGTTCGCGCTGTCAGCGGACGCGCTGAACCGCACCGTCGCCGGTCTGTTCACCAAGTCCTTCACGCTCGCCGCCCGGCTCGCCGGCTACGCGGGCCGGATCGAGGTGGTCTTCCCGCCCGTCGAGCTGCGCCCGGCGCTGGAGCTGGAGCCGCAGCGCACGATGAAGTCGTCGCGCCTGAAGGGCGACCTGAGCCTCGGCCTCATCACCGACATCGAATATTCGATGGAAATGTACGGTCGTCCGCCGCTTCCCGGCGCGCCGCCGCTGTCCGGCACGAACTTCATGCCGAGCACCAACGTGCAGGTCGAGGCCGCGACGGTCAGCGCCGAGAACGACAGCCTCGGCCGCGGCCTCTCCGGCGAGGGCGGTAACGGCGTCGCCAAGGACAACGCAGCCAAGGGCGGTGGCGGCGGCGCAGCCAGTCCCTCGTCGCGGACGGCACGCTAATTGACAGTTTCCAATGACCGTGCGATCGAGAGCAAATGGAAGAAACTGCTCTCGATCGCCGCCGTCGTCTCGCTCGCGAGAAGCAAGCCCGATATGTAGCCAAGCACCCTGACAGGGTGAAGAAGACACAGGCGGAATATTACGAGCGCAATCGTGAAGCGCGCCAAGCCGCGGCTCGTGAAGCGGCCAAGACGCGCGAATGGACGCCCGAGCGAAACGCATGGCAGAACGCGCATCGAGCAAAGAACCGCGAGGCGCAGCGGAGCTATAATCGGGAGTACAAAGCCAAACGTCGGAAGGAAGACCCGCAGTTCGCAATAGCCGAACGGCTTCGCACCCGCCTTTGCCAAGTGCGTCCCGGTGCACCGGGTTCGGCTGTTCGCGATCTCGGTTGCAGTTTGTCCGAACTGATTGAGCATCTGGAGCGGCAATTTCAGCCGGGCATGACTTGGGACAACCGCGGCGCCTGGCACATTGACCACCGCCGGCCGCTTGCGTCCTTTGATCTTCTCGATCGAGTGCAGCTTTTGCAAGCCTGCCACTATACCAATCTCCAGCCGCTGTGGGCTTTCGATAACCTGTCGAAAGGCAGCAAAATGGTGGTCAGCGGTTGAGCCGCTTATCCTAGACCTCGAACGGCTGGTGAAGGCAAGGGCGGGTCAAGGAGAAGTCCGATTAAGCAGCTGACGATGACCCCGGCCCTTGAGGCCATGATCCGCGCCGCGGTCGGCGAGGACGTCGACACGACCGGCATGGCCGTGTTCGAGGTCATCGCGCTCAACACCCTCCCGCTGCCCGGTAAGGACGGCACCATCTTCGAGAAGGCGGTCACCATGCCGCTGACGCTGAAGGAGATGATGGACTCGATCAACGGCGGGAAGCACATCCCCTTGATCGCCGATCACGAGATGTGGGGCGCGCCCAAGGGCCGCGCCTTCCACGCCGGCCTCGATTATGAGGGCGGCGCGATGTCGCTCCGCATGCTGTTCTATCTCGACAGCACCGAGGCAACGCTCATCACCAAGCTCAACGCAGGATCGCTCGACGAAGTGTCGGTCGCATTCCTGTCGCGCGAGTTCACCTGCTCGGAATGCGGCTGGGATTATTTCTCGTTCGGCGCGCAGGAAAACATCTGGAACCGGACGTGCGGCAATGGCCACGTCATCGGCCAGAACGGCGTCCACGCCGAAATGACCGGCCTCGATAAGTTCATCGAGCTGTCGTTGGTGGCCCGTGGTGCAGCGGATACCCCTAAGATTGTCGGGAAATCCGAGGCAAAGCTCGCGCCCGAAGATGCCCTTCGCCTCGCGGCGAGCGGGTTCACCGAACCAAACGCTCTGGTCGTCCAGGCGTCACGAGGGAAAGATACGATGGATCTCACTGCTGCCCTGACCCAGATCAGCACCCTGTCGACCGACAAGGGCACGCTGACCGCCAATCTCGCAACGGTGACCGGCGAGCGCGACACCGCGCGCAACGACCTCGCGACCCGCACGACCGAGCTGGCGACCGCCAATGCCTCGATCGCGACGCTGACGACCGAGCGTGACAATGCCCTGTCGGCGAACGGCAATGCGGTGACCGAGGCCACCGAGGCCAAGGCGCTGCTGGGCGAGCAGCTCGACGCGCTCTGCGTCGCGCTGGGCGAGGCGAAGCTGGAGGGCGACAAGCGCCCGACCACGATCGCCGCGTTCAAGACCGAGATCGAGGCGCGCACGGGCAAGCTGACCGCGATCCTGCCGACCGGCGGGCGCGGCCAGGGTGCCGGGGGCACCGGCGACGAGACGAAGGCGACTCTGACGGCGAACCCGTCCGCGTTCGCCCTCCGCAAGTAACGGAAGGAAGAACACATGGCTTACACCCCCAACGGTGTCGTCTCGTACGGTTTCCCCCTCGACGACGACACGTTCACCTACCTCATCACGGGCCTCGCCCAGACCGATGACGCCGCGGCGTCGGCGGCCGGCAAGGCGGTGACGCAGGACAAGACCAAGGCCGCGGCTGTCAAGCTGGCGGGCGACGGCGACGAGATCTTCGGCCGCGTCTTCCAGGCCGAGAACCGCGCCGTGCAGGGCTTCATGACCGCCGCGGTGCAGCGCCGGTTCAAGGAGAAGCTGCCGGCCGCTGCCGGACACGGCATCGCGCTGGGCGACTCGGTCGTCGGTGCGGGCGCGGGTCTGGTCAAGAAGGCCGATGCCGGCGCGGGCCTCCGCACGGTGGTGGTCGAAGTTTTCAACGACGCGGTCGTGGTCGAGCGGCTTTAAGCCGCTCGACATCGAAATCTCAGAAGGGAATAAACTCAGATGTCCGATCTTCTCGCCATTCTGGCCGGTGCCAAGCCCGCCAACGAGGTTCTCGCCGGTCTTCGTGACGAGAACATGCAGGCCAGCCTTGCCGCTGGCCAGAAGCTGGTGCAGCAGGCGAAGACCGCTAAGCTGTCCATGCCCGATTATCTTCGTCTGGCGGTCAAGCCCGACGGCGAGATGAAGCTGGACGGCTTCGAGTGCGCGCTCGCGTATCTGAACCTGCCCATCCGCGAGGACTTCTCCTCGGGTGTCCTGCTGCAGGCCGCCGCCGAGACGTTCACCACGTTCCCTGGCACGCGCGCCCTGTTCCCGCAGGTCGTCGACAACATCCTGCAGTGGAAGTACCGCCAGGATCAGATCGAGAACGTCGCCGGCCTCGTGTCGCAGTCGCGCACGGTCAACGGCGTTGAGGTCATCACCCAGGTGGTCGACGACAAGCCGGAGGACTACCAGCAGACCGGCGTCATCAACGAGGGTGCCCGCATCCCGATCCGCTCGCTGCGCACCAGCGAGAAGAACGTCAAGTTCTACAAGTTCGGCGGTGGCATCGAGTTCACCTATGAGTTCGAGCGTCGGGCGAGCCTGGACCTCATCACGCCGTATGCCGCGCGCATGCAGCGCGAGGTCGAGATCGGCCAGACGGCGATCGCGACCGCGATGCTGCTGAACGGCGACGGCGTGAACGGTGCAGCCCCGGTGGTCGACGCCACCGATCTGGCCGCGGCGATCCCCGGCGGTCCGACCCCGGAAGCGGGCCGGATCAACTGGGAGATCTTCCTGAAGTGGCTGGTGTCGATGGCCCAGAAGGGCACGCCGATCGACACGATCACCGGCAACTACGACATGTACTTCGAGTGGGTGCGCATGTTCGCGACGCCGAATGCGTCGCTGGGCGGCAAGACCCAGATGGAAGTGCTGCAGGCCGCCGGTGTCAGCGTCGCGCTCCAGAACCCGCGCTTCGACCTGAACGTGAACTTCGCGCTCAGCTCGACGGCCCCCGAGGCCAAGCTGATTGGCTTCATCAAGTCCGAAACGCTGGAAGAGCTGGTCGAGAACGGCTCCGACATCGAGGAGTCGGTCCGCGCGATCGAGAACCAGAAGGTCCGGTACGTGAAGACCACGAACCGCGGCTACCGCCTGATCTTCAACGACACGCGGTCGGTGCTCAACCTCGACGCCTAACAGCGTCGCACCGCCAAGGTGAAGGAAGGGCGCAGTTGACAAAACTGCGCCCTTCTCGCATCTGGCGTCAGGACCAAGCCGACGTACATCAAACCGGAACCCGCTGAAGAACGCGGGATGTGCCAGAAGTGCTTCGTAAAACCGCAGTCGAAGCGCGATCGACGAACCTACCGGCCGCTTTGCTACGGCTGTCATACACGCCGACACGGCCTGCGGACCTCAGCCATAAAGAGCCGGCCCTACACGTCCGCGAAGGAGGACAAGTGCCGCCGGTGCGGCTTCGTTCCCGAGCATTCATGCCAGCTGGACGTCGATCATATCGACGAAGATCACAGCAATAACGACCCGGCCAACCTCCAAACCCTGTGCGCCAACTGCCATCGTTTGAAGACCCGAGCAGCTCATCTGAAACAACCGATGTCACCACTGCCCACCGCTCTTCCCATTGATGGTCATTAGCGGTTATGACCTCGTGAAAGGAGAACGCCTATGGCTAAGTCGCCGCACACTCGCACCCCAGCTGGGGCGCGCACGCCGCCCCCGGCCGAGGTCGCCAACCCCACCCCACAGGTCGGTAGCACGCCGGAAACGCCGGCCGTTCCCGAGCCTGCTCCCGCGCCGCCGATCGAGTTCGAGCCGCCGCCCGCGATGGTGGCCAGCGAGCCGGCCCCCGGTGCCGAGATGATTACCGTCGAGACGACCGGCAGCTTCATGCTGCAAGACCCCGGCAATCTGCAGGTGGTCCCGCACAACCGGTCCAAGTCGATGGAGAAGACTCCCTTCATCGAGACGGCGATTGACGACGGTCGTCTGACGACCAAGATCACCAAGAAGGCTGACTGATGATCGTTCGCGCCGGCACGGCAGTCACGTTCCCCATCCTGTTCTCCATTGGAAAGCCGGACGGGAACGTCGACTACAAGATCTATGACCCATCGGGCCTCGTGCTCGGCAGCGGGCAGATCGTCGTGCCGGCCGATGCCGTTTCCGTCCTCCTGCAGGTGGACGCGAACAAGAACCTGCTCGCAGCCGGCGCGCTTCTTTCCTATCGCGACGTCGAGTGGAGCTACGTGGTTGGCGGGCAGGTACAGAACGGGGAGGCGCGCTACACCGTGGAGGCGCGCCTACCATTCGGCGTCAGCGCCGACGGCGTACGAGCGAAGCTCGGCGTCGACAAGACCGATCTTCCCGACAGCGACATCAGCCTCGCCAAGGCGTTCCTCGCATTCCGCGACGTGGTGACGCCCGAGGCGCTGGCGACCGTCGCGACCGACGACGTCGCGGTGACCGAGGCGATCGAAGCGCAGGCCGCTCTCGCCCTGATCCCGACGATGGCCGTGCGCGTGGCGACCAAGGAGTCGAGCGGCACCAACCAGTTTCAGCGGCAGGCGATCGACTGGGACACCGTCGCCACCTATCTGCAAAGCATCATCAGCGCGGGCTACCTGACGGTGGTGCCGACCTATGACGAGACGGCCAGCTTTGGCTCGCTGCTGCTCGTCGTCACGCCAGCGGTTGACGCGATTACGGGAGCCAGCAGTTAATGTCGAACACGATCATCGCGCCGCTGTTCAAATCGATCCTTCGATACACCAGCGAAACGATCGAGGAGATCAACGCGGCCGGCGTCTACCCCGAGGTGCGCTATCACGATTGGGAGAGCCGCGGCGACGAGGACAAGCTGCCGCGCTGCACGCTGATCGGCGTTGAAGCGTTCGGTTTTCACGAGAACCGCGGCCTCTGGGACATCCGGTTCGGCCTCGGCGTGTCGAGCTATCGTGACGCGAACCTGCTCGATGAGATCGAGCTGATCGACTTTCTGCACACGCGCTTCGGCGAGGGCCGGAAAGTGCCGCTGTACGCGGTCAGCGGCGACAACGCTGAGCAGATCTCCGAGTTGGTATCGACCGATTTCCAGTCGCTGCCGATGTCCCAGTCGAGCTATCGGAATTACCGCGAGATCGGCATCGAGCTGAAGCGCACGGGCACCTGACATGACGATGCGCATCCGTTTCGTTGCCAGCCGGTCACCTGTGGTGCGCGATAAGAAGATCATTGGCTCGGTCACTGAAGTGGCACAACAGTCCACGCGCAGTCTTGCGGCGGCGATCGCCAACGATCTTGCTTTCAGCGCCGCAGACAACATGTTCCGCAACGTCAAGAACGAGATCGCTGCTTCCTTCCAAAAGGATGCCAAACAGGAGCTGACGCACCTCGCCGCGCTGTACCGCCGGCACGTCATCGGCGCGGGCGCGGGGAAGCGCCGCCCTTCCGGCATGCTTAGCTACGCACTCGGCCCGTCCGACACCGGCGTCGGCGACGACGACAACGAGGTCGCGATCGCCGAGAGCCTACCGGACTGGGCACCGCGCAGCCCGCGCTACCTCGCGCGCAAGAAACGGATGGGCTGGTCACAGACGTGGTTCTCGGCGCGCGGCGACCTCGCGCGCGAGATGCGCGCCGACGTGCTGCTGTCCGCCTATGGTCCGGTTCGCGTCAGCGTGGTCCGCAACGTCGAGGCGACCAACGCGCTCGGCGGCACGCGCGTCAGCGGCCGGTTTACCGGCGCGCGCCTCGATACCTTCGGCCCGAACGCCGGACCGGCAAAGAGCGCCGCGCCTGCGGACGTCGCCGCCAGTCACATCCGACTGCAGGTTGCGACGATCCGCGTGTTCGCCATGCAGCAGATCACACCGTCGATGCTGCCGGCGCTGGCCACCGGCAATCCAGCGACCCAGAACGACGACAGCGCCTCGCGTGGCACGCGCTTCATCGAGCCGCTGCGCAGCGTGTCGCCGACGCTCGCCTACCGGCTCGGCCGCCTGTCGTGGCAGACCGGCCGTTACCGCCCGACGCTGGAGCCGTTCCTCGCGTGGTATCTGACGCGCGCCATCCCGAACGCGCTGGCTCTGCGCATCGAACAGGGCGCGATCCGCCGCGCGCGCCGGCTCAACGTCGTCAGGCGCTGAGCATCGCGTTCATCGCGGCGATTGCCGCCTCGATGCTGGTGGCACCTTCCGTCACATCCTTCGCGCCATCGGGCGCGCCGGGCCGCGGCGTCGCGCTGCCGCCGAGGGCATGGTTCAGGACCGACACCAGCGAGTTGTGCTGGGACAGGAGCCGGGCGTCGAGTTCACCGTACTTCCGCTGGATCTTGTTGGTCAGCTCGGTGTAGCTGTGCCGCCATGTGAGGCGATCCGCTTCCTCCTCGACAACGTCGAAGGCCCAGCAGATCGCTCCCTCAAAGGTCAGGCTTCCGAACCACTTGAGGAGAGGTTCGGAAGGGCCAGCTTGAACTGCTCCCCGACCGTTCGAAGACCCAGAGTTCGTTTGGCGAAAAAATACAGGACATGTTGCACCACCCAAGTCAGGAGTGCCTCGACCTCGTCGATGTCCAGTTCGACCTCGCCCGGCAGGATCAGGTCGTCAACCGACATGACCGGCTTCTCCAGCGGGGTCAGCATCCGGCGCACGACATAGTCTTGTGTGATCGGATCGCTCATCACCAGCTGCATCGCCGAGGCCGGGTCGGGCAGCATGCGGCACACGTCCATCAGGAGCGCGTACGGCATCTTCAGCTCGCGATCGGCGACCTTGAGGATCTTGGGGGGCGGCAACAGGGCAATATTATCCGACAACGGCCGGCTCCTCGGTCATGGTGGTCAGCAGCAGATGGCGAAGCGCGTCATTCAGGGAGATGTGCTTCCCCATGCCGAGCAACACGAGCTGGGTCACCTTCTTGTTGAGATTGGTCCCCTCGTCCTGCGCGAGCTGCGCGATTTCGAGGTAGAGAGCGAGAGGGACGCGGACCGTGAAACTGCGGTGCGTGTCGGTATCGGATGACTTGGGCATAACGCTCCGCAAACGGTGGTCTTTGGTTGACAGGGTTCTCGTTGCCGTGGTGCCCCAGAAAAGGCGAGAGGCGGCTGTGAATTATACCGCAGGAGTGCCGTGATGGCTGAAGTCCAGAAGTCCGCATTTTCGCTGTCCGGCGCTACCTTGATGATGGGTCGGGCATTCGTCGACGACGTGTTCGGCCTCACCCCCGACAAGCACTCGGTCGGCATGGCGCAGGAAATCCGCGTCGTGGTCGACAGCTCGCGCAACGAGCTGCTGAACGGCGTCGCCCAGTCGGTCGTCGATTCCAAGCGCACCAACGTGAAGCCGTCGATCACCGGCAACGTGTTCGAATACACGGCACAGAACTTCATGCGGGCGCAGGGCCTGGCCGGCGCGGCGATCACGCCGAAGCGCGGCGTGCTGACCGCCGACGTAACGGCGGGTGCGGTGTCGCTGACCGTCGCGTCGGACCCCATCCCCGGCGAAACGACCTCGGCGATCACCGCGATCGGCGACATCCCGGCCGGCAGCTCGATCCTGATCCAGCTGGCCGACGGCACCGATCTGGTCTTCCCGACCAAGTCGAGTGCCGCGGCGACGGCAGCGGCCCCGAACTTCACGATCCCGATCGCCGGCGATTTCAAGATCCCGGCGGACATGACCTTCCCGGCCGGATCGAAGGTCTGGATCGTGCAGGAGATCGGCATCGGTGCGATCACCGAGGACGACCTGTTCTGCGTCAAGGTGAGCGGCAAGCTCGCCAACTTCAACCGCCCGGTCGTGTTCGTCGCCCCGAAGGTGCGCATGGTCAAGGGCTTCGAGGTTGGCTTCAGCGAAACCCAGTACGGCTCCATGCCGTGGGAGATGTCGCCGCAGCTGATGAGCCGCGGTGAGGTCAGCTCGCTGCCGCGCCTGTCGGAGATCGGGACCAAGCGTTCCGGCGTCACCTACGTCGGCGGCTAACCGCTACAGCTTCGGCTGCTCGAAGGGCATCTGGGAATTTTCCCAGATGCCCTTCTTTTTGTCTAGTTACCGGGTAACTTGTATATATTCACTCATCTGGCTTCTAGTTCTTATAAAAATACCCAGCAACCAGACAAAAACCAATCCACAAGGCGCTCGTGACACCCGCGGCGCGTCGAGAGCAGAGCGGTTCCATGAGCGAGATCCCCGCAGAACACATTGCCGACAGCCACAAGCTGGTCGCCGACGGGCGCATCGACCTGTACCAGCTGACGCCGTCGGGCGGCACCGGCACGATCTATTTCAAGGCCGACAACGACACGCCGTGGCGCGGCAAGGATTATGAGGGCGTGCCCCTCGGCATGTCCGGCGAGAAGAAGTCGATCGACACCGGCCTGACCATGCCGAAGCTGACGATCGGTAACGGCGCGATTGACCTGTCCCCGTTCAAGCCGCTGGTGCATGACGGCTACCTCGACAACGCTATCATCCTGCGGCAGACGCTGCTGCTCGACAACCTGCTGAACAACCGCAACATCGCGGAGCGGCAGATGTACCGGGTCAAGCGCGTGGAGCAATATTCGCGCACCCGGATCATCCTGCAGCTGGCGACGATCTCTGACAGCCTCGGCTTCTCCATGCCGTATCGGCAGTATCTGCCGCCGGCCTTCCCCTCGGTGCAGATGTGACCCTCGAAGATCTGAAATACGAGCACCTGCTCGGCCGCCCGTTCACGGGCCTCGGGCGCGACGATTGTTTGAAACTGTTCCGTGACTTCTTTAAGGACAACTTCGACATCTCGATCCGCGACTATGCCCGCCCGCACGACTGGTCGTCGGACGAGCTGGACCTGATGCGGCTGTGCTACGAGCGCGAGGGGTTCGACCAGATTACTGATTGGCGCGTCAAGGATTTGCGGCCGGCCGACGTGCTGTGCGTCGCGGTCGGCGAGGCCAACCCGAACCACTTCGCGATCTTCGTCGGTAACGATACGATCGTCCACCACCTCTACGGCAAGATGTCGCGCGCGGAACCGTTCCGCGACTTCTGGCGCAACCAGACGGCCTTCATCCTGCGCCACCCCGCAGTGCCGGACCTGCGGCCAACATACCCTGACACCACCATCAAGGATTTGCTCCGTGCTCGAAACGATCCTGCAGCCTGACGACACCGTCGAGCGGTGCGGCCTCGTCCTCAAGGACGGCAGCATCGTCGAGATCAAGAACATCGCAGAAGACCCGGCCGTTGCCTACGAGATGGACCCGGTCGAGCTGCTGCCGCACGTCGAGGCCGACAACATCGAGATCATGTGGCACACCCACCCGATAAGCGATCCGGTGCTTTCTGGTGCAGATCGTGAGGGCTTCCTTTGGTGGCCCGACTTGGTCCACTGCATCATCGGGCGGCGCGATAGCCGCGTAGCGGTTGAGCGATACCGCGTCGAAGATGGATTTGTCCTCGCATGCAGCTGATCTTTCACGGCGAACTGCGCAAGCTGTACGGCCCGTCGGTGACGATGGTCGTGGACACGGTCGCTGAGGCGATCGAGGGCTTCTCGCGTCAGCAGGCCAATTGGCCGCGCGAGATGCGCATCGCTGTGGTCGGGTTTGACACGAAAGAGAAGCTGCGCACCGCGGCGGACGTTGTTCATGTCATGCCGGCGGCGGCCGGCGGCGGCGGCAAGTTTGGATCGATTATTCTCGGTGCCGCTTTGATTGTTGCGGCCGTCGCTATCCCCGGCATAGGCACTGCTCTGTCGACCTCGTTGATCGTCAGCGGTGCAACCATGATTGCGCAGGGTGTGGTCAGCCTGTTTTTGAAAGCTCCCTCTCTAGGCAAGAACGCAGACCCCGACGCCTCGAAATACCTTGGCATCAACACGAACACGACAGCTGTGGGCACGCCAATCATCATGGCATGGGGGCGAATTGCGATCGCACCCCATTGGCTCAGCTTGCAGTCGGACAGTACCAATCTGTCCTACGGCGTGTTCCCAGCGAACCCCTAAAGGACGATCATGAGCCGACCATCCATCACCGAGGAGCTGAAGCAGTGGGCTACGCCCAGCCAAGCCATCTACATCGACGCCATCCTCGCGGCGAACGGCAATCTCCGAAAAGCCGCTCGCCACTTGGGGAAGCACCACAGCACCCTGCAGGAGTCGATGAGCACGCTGACGGCGCGCGCAGCGTCCCGAGGGTACAGTCCTGAACACGAACTTCACCGTGTTGTTCCCGACCCCTTCCTCGTGAAGGGCCATTCGATGCTCGATCGGGTCGACCCGAAGACCGGCGAGCGCACCAAGATTCTCGAATGGACGAAGACCCGCATCGACGACGCGGTCTGGCTGGAAAACGTCCAGTCCGGCATCAAGGCCTTCATGGCCGATCAGCCGCCGGTCGCCGTCCCCACGCTCGCGCCGCGCTCGCGCGACAAGGACATCATCCCCTTCGTCCAGATCGGTGATGCCCACCTCGGCATGCTGGCGCACGAGGCCGAGACGGGCGCGAACTTCGACCTCAAGATCGCCAAGCGCGAACTGCTGGGCGGCATCATCCGGCTGCTGGACGAGAGCGAGCCGACCGAGCGCATCTTCATCAACGACCTCGGCGATTTCACCCACTACGAGAACATGCGCGGCGAGACGGAGGCGAGCGGCCACAAGCTCGACTTCGACGGCCGCTTCCCCAAGATGGTCGACACCTACGCGGAGATCATGCGCGTCATCGTCGACCATGCGCTGACCAAGGCGCAGTTCGTCGACATCGCGGTCAACATGGGCAACCATAGCCGCACGAACGACATCTGGATGGCGACCCTGCTCAAGCACGTCTACGGCCACACCGGCCGCGTCAACGTGCTGAACAACCGCACGCCCTTCATTGGCTATCGGATGGGCAACACGTTCGTGATGACCCACCACTCGGACAAGTGCAAGCCGGCGAAGCTCGGCCACGTCATGTCGACCGACTTCGCGCAGGACTGGGGCGATACGCGGTATCGCTACTGCGACATCGGCCATATCCATCACAACATGGTGCTGAAGGAGCACCCTGGCCTCACGATCGAGAGCTGGAACCAGCTGGCCAACAAGGACCAGTATGCGCACGACAACGGCTACCGCGCGCGGCAGGCGATCTCGCTGGTCGAGCGCAGCCGGACGTATGGTGAGCAGCGTCGGCGCATCCTGCCGATCGAGCAGATCCGCGACAGCATCGAAGCGGCAGCGGTCCGCGCGGGGCACCCGGTGCCATATCGGCCGCAACCGCTTCGCGCCTTCGCGGTGTAGTAGATAACCCTTGCCTTCGGGCAAGGGCATCCACCAAGGGTAGCGGATGGCAGGCCCCACCGTCGAAGAACAGGTCGTACTCGACGCCGATCCTCGCGCGCTCAACGCCGCGATGGCTGCGATCGAGAACAAGATCAAGACCATCGGTGGGATGGTCACCAAGATCGTGCGCGATGCGGAGGCCGGCGGCAAGGCCTTCGACAACACCCTGATCCAGACGCTGCGCCAGTACCAGAAGGCGCAGGGCGCGCTGTCGACGCTGGCCAACGCCAGCAACACGCCGTCGGGCCGCATCCAGGATCTGAACGGCAACCGCGCGTTGGCGCGGCAGACCATTCAGGCGACCGAGTACGCGCGCGAGCTGAATGTCGCGCGCAACGCCGTTGAGGCGTTGCAGGCCAAGATCAACAACCTGAATAAGGCCGCAGCAGCAGGCGGCACGATCACAACCAAGCAGCGCGATCAGCTCAACAACTACCAGCAACAGCTGACCGTCCTCAAGCAGCTGGACAAGCAGTTCAGCGCGATGACTGACAAGGCGCGTCGCATGAGCGGCGTCGACCTGAGTGCCGAGATCAAGGCCGTCGCTGATGCGCGCGATCGCGTCGCCAAGGCGGCGCTGTCCGGCCGTCGCGTCAACATTGGCACCGAGCTGAACGGTCTATCCGATGCACAAGCCGCGCTCGCTGACCGCATCGCCGCCGCGCGCCGCGCCGAGACGCAGGCGCTGCGCACTTCGCTCCAGGCTCGCAAAGAGCTGGCGATCGCTGACGTGTCGAACCTCAAGGAGGTTGACGCGCTGGAGCGCGCGCGCACGAACAACGCACGTAAGATGGCGGAAATTCGTGCCGAGCTGCGCACGGCCAACGCCGCTGAGCGCGTCGGTCTGCTGGAGAACCTGCAGATCGAGAAGGCGCGCGGCGCGCAAATCCGCTCGAACCTGTCGGAAGCGCAGCGCCTCGCGCGCGCCGAAGGCGGTGGTGGAGCGGGCGGTGGCAGCGCGCCCGGCCGCACCGGCATCGCCAAGTACCTGCCGGCCGGCGGCCTCGCCGCGGTCGGCGTTCGCACGCTCGCCTACGGCGGCATTGCCGGGGCGGCGTTCGGCGCGGTCAACACCGTTACCGAAGGCGTCGGGTTCGGCATCCAGTTCGAGGATGAGCTGGCCAAGCTGCAGGCGATCGCGAACGCGACCACGTCGCAAATGCAGACCCTCAAGGCGTCGATCCTCGACGTCGGCACGTCGTCGCGCTTTTCGGTCATTGATCTGACCAAGATCAGCCAGACGCTGGCGCAGGCCGGCGTCAGCGCGGGTGAGATGAAGACCGTGCTTGAAGCGGTCACCACCCTCGCCACCGCTTCCGGCTCGACGCCGGATGAGGCCGTAAACCTCGTCACCGGCGCGCTCGGTGCGTTCCAGCTGCAGGCCAGCGAGACGGCGCGCGTTGCCGACCTGATGACCTCGGCCCTGAACCGCACCAAGCTGACGGTGCAGCAGGTTGGTCAGGCCATCCAGTACGTCGGTGCAACCGCGTTCGAGCAGAACGTGACGCTTGAAGACCTGCTGGCCACCGTCGGCGCGATGGCGCAGGCGGGCATCAAGTCCGGTTCGACCATCGGCACCGGCCTGCGGCAGCTGCTGGTCGACTTGGCCGACCCGAGCAAGAAGCTGGTCGAGCAGCTGAAGGCCGTCGGCCTGACCGCGGCCGACGTGAACGTGTCGGTCCACGGCGAAGCTCAGGTGCTGGAGACGCTGAAGACGGCGGGCTTCGGCGCAGGTCAGGCGTATGCCGGCCTGGAGACGCGCGCCGCCGCGGCCTATCTCGTTCTGAAGAACAACGTCGACGTGATGGATCAGCTGAAGTTGTCCTTCGCAGAGCAGGGTGCCGCTGCGACCGCCAACGAGCGCGCGATGGACTCGCTCACCGCCCAATGGCAGCGGTTCAAGAATATCCTCGCCGACGGCTTCTCGGACGACCTCGACGGCCTGCTGGTCCGCGCGAAGGACTTCCTGCGCTGGGTCAACGACACCATGTCGCAGAAGAAGGGGGCCGATGCTTTCTCCTTCAGCGTCAGCGACCCGATCGGCACGGGCTACGGCAGCGACCGGTACAAGAACAACTGGGGCGAGATCGGTCGCTTCTTCGCCTACGAGAACGAGAACCTTCTCCCTGACACCCTGAAGTCGATCTATAAGATCCAGAACGCTGCGCTCGATCTAATGACGCCTCGCTTCTGGATCGGCGGCGAGGGCATGGGGCAGGCGCTCGATCGCTATAACAAGAACCTCGGCCAGACCCATGACAGCATGGAGAAGCTGCAGACCAAGCTGACCGGCTTCAATGAGAAGGCGGACAAGCAGCGCGGCCTCATCAGCGAGGTCGACAAGGAGATGTCGCGGCTGTCCGTCCAGCACGGTAGTCTGGAGGGTCACACCACGCGCACGACCGCGGAGACGGTCACGCTCATGTCGAAGTTTGAAGGGCTGTCCAAGTACCTCGTCGGCGTGACGGGCGACTACGGCTCGCTGATGAACGCCATGCGTCAGTACCGCGCCGAGGCGTCCGGCACGATGCAGACGATCCTGTCCGGCCAGATTTCGGCGCAGGGTCAGGTCGCGTCGGCGGCGCTCGCCGCCGGGCGCGGTGTCCGCTCGCGCATCTTCGGCAACTCGGCTCTCATGAGCCAGCTGCGCCCGAACGAGCGCGCCGCGCTCCAGCAGCCGCGTGACCCCGCGAACGCCCGCATCATCGCCGAGGCCGGTGAGCGTCTGAACAACAACGATCTGCGTGAGCTGTCCAAGCAGCTCGGCATTAACGCGCAGGCGCTGGGCGAGCAGCGGGTCGCCACGTCGCAGCTGAATGCGACGATGACGCAGAACACCGCCGCTGGCCAGAGCCTGACCGATCGCACGGCCAAGGCTGAAGCCGGTCTGGCCGAGCTTGCCGGTCTGAATGGCAAGGCGCGCACGTCGAAGGCCAACGAGGCGCGCGAGAGCGCGCGGGCAGTCGTCGCAGAGGTCGATCGCCGGCTGGCGCGCGGTGGCCCGAACGATCCGGCAGTCGCGCAGCTGAACGAATGGAAGAGCCGGGCGCAGGCCGTCGTCACCGGCGTTGCCGCCGCGCTCGCGCCGACCAAGGACGAGATCAAGGAAGCCAACAAGGTCGAGAAGCAGCCCAAGATTACGCAGGCTGACATCGACGGGCTGGGCAAGGCGCTGGGCCTTGCGATGGGTCGTGGCCATGACGACAGCCCGGCGGCGCGCGCGCGGCAGGACGCCATGCATCGGCGCGGGCTGACCCCGGCGACGGGTAACACCTCCGGCCATACCGCGCCGGGCGGTGTCGCGCGCGACTTCCGCACGGGTCCGATCAGTAACGAGCAGGGCGCGCGTCTTGAAGCGGCGGCCAAGAAGTATTTCGCCGATAACGGTATCACCGGGCTGTTCATTCAGTATGAGAACGGCAAGGGCAAGGGGCAGGGTACTGGCCCGCATCTGCATGTCAGCGCCCGTCGTAATGCGCGCCGCACCGGCCCCGCGTCGGACGGCGGCGATGCGCTCGCCATTCAGGACGCGCTGAACCAGTCGCAGACCCAGATCGACCAGCGCACCTATTCGACGGCGCTCAAAAACATCAAGGGCACCGCGACGCAGGAGCTGTTCCAGTCGACGGTCACCGCCGCGCAGACGGCGCTCGACAAGCTGTCGGCCGACCTGATGCGCGACGCGCTGAACGACCTCGCCAAGCAGGGCATCGTCAACGATGCCGACCCGCGCTTCCAAGAGCGGATGACGCAGGTCAAGGAAGCGATCGCCCAGAACAAGGAGCAGTTCCAGCAGGCGGTTGCCGACGGTCTCATCAAGTCGACCGAGCGCCAGATCAAGGCGGCGCAGACGGCGTTCGACCTGTCGATGAAGCCGTTCGACGACCGGCTCGCCGCCGCGCAGGGGTCGGTCGCCGGCCTCGGTCTGTATTCGAACCGCTTCACGCCCGACTACGTCACCCAACTGGCCCAGAGCCGCGTCAGCCAAGCGCAGGAGGCGCAGGTCCGCGCGCGCGCCGCGTCACTGCCGACGCTGATCTCGAACGACGAGGGCACGCTCGCCAGCCTGCAATCGCAGATGGCCAGTGGTTTCGGTAAGGACGGCACCCCGCTGGAAGGCAACGCGCTGGAGACGGTGCGCCAGAAGGTGCAGGAGCTGACCAAGTCGATCGCCGACCTGCGGACCGAGAAGTCGAACCTCGACGCGCAGCTGGGCGCGAGCGGGCTGGTGCCGACGACGTTCAGCGATGGCCTCACGCAGGCGATCGAGAACTTCCGTCAGGCGCACAACCTGACGCAGACGTTCAAGCAGGACGTGATCGACAACCTCGGCGGCGCGATCGACATGGTCGCGAGCAGCCTGACCGACATGTTCACCGGCATCCTGACCGGCACGCAGTCGGCAATCGGCGCGTTCGCGAACTTCGCCAAGTCAATCATCCGGTATATTCAGGAAATGGTCGCCAAGATCATTGCCTCGAAGATCCTCGGCATGCTCATCAATCTCGTTGGCTCGTGGGTGGGTAGCAACGTCGGCCCATCGACCAGCACCACCGTACCGGGCAATCCCGAGGGGTCGAGTTCTTTCTTCGATTTCGGATCACTTGGCAGCTTCAACGGTGGACCGGCTGGTGCGCCGATTGGTCGCTTGCAGGGCGGGATCGTTGCCAACGGCAGCGAGGCTCGCGACAGCGTCCAGACGCGTCTTGCCAAGGGTGAGTGGGTGATCCGCAAGAAGGCTGTCGACAGCGTCGGTAACGACTTCATGGCTCAGCTCAACGCGCACGGCGCGGGCGCGCTAAAGGCAATGCAGACCGTGCCGGCGCTGCCCAAGCCCGCGCATCAGGAGACGAATGTCTGGGTGGTCAAGCCCGATCAGCTCCCGCAGCCGGGGCCGCGCGACTTCATTGTCGCGGTGCAGGAAGATATTCTGAGCGGCGGCGAGACGGCGAAGCTCATCAAGCACGTCTCGCACGGGGGCTGACATGTCTGACACGATCTTCGATTTCTGCCCTGACAGCTATGTGCCGACGACGCTTCCGCCCGATGTCGGCACCGGCTTCACGTCCACGACGGGCTGGAACTTCACCTCGCGCCCAACCGCGCCGTACCAGCGCCGGTTCAAGCTGAAGCTGTATGGCCTGCGCTGGTTTCTCGACGACGCCACCGGTCTGTACGATGCTGACGAGACGCCGAAGATCAATGCCCGCGCGCTGGAAATTTTCTATGCGAAGCACCAGACGTGGCTCTCGTTCGTCTTCAACCATCAGCACCTCGGGCCAATGATCTGTCGCTTCGCCAGCGCCGTGCAAGTGCCGGAGGCCGAGCAGAACTCCAACGGGTTGATCGCCAACCCGGTCGAGGTCACGCTGATCGAGCACAATCCGGGGTATGGCACATGGTGAGTTTGGCGAGCGTCGGCGAGCGGTTTGAGATCCCCTTCGCGGTGGTCGAGGGTGGGCAGGGCGTTGTCACCGGCATCCTGTCGGAGACGGACCAGAACGCGCAGCCCTCCTACATCTTCGTGCAGCCGCGGCACGTCTTCCGCACCAGTTTTCCGACAGCCGCGCGCAACGGCATGGTTCTGCGCTCGCCCAGCGGGTCGCTGTTCATCGTCGGCGCGAACGGCCCCTCCGAGACGTACCGTGGGTCGATCTGGCAGAGCTTCCGCCTGTTCGAGCCGACCGCCAAGGTGCTGTGGCAGCGCCGCAAGAAGCGTATTGATCCCGTAACGAAGCGCGAGCGTGAGGACGGTTTGGAAACAATGGGCGAAATTTGGGTCGCGATCGAGCCGATCGATCGCGAGGCTTTCGACGTGACGCTGCGCACCAGCTTCGAGCAGACGCGCTTTATCACCGGCGCGCCGGTCCAGTCTGACGATCTGGTGGACAACCGGGCCATCACGAAGGTGGACAAGCAGCTCGGACTCTCGATAGGGGTGTTGACGTAATCCCCAACCACGCCTGGGAAAATTCCCAGGTTCTGCCTAGCGAGAACCAGTGGGTCACGTCACGATCAAAGGCGCAAAGGGCGGTGGAAGCAACAGCTTCAAGCAGACGCCCGACAACCTCCGCTCGAACGACACGTTCGAGGGTGTCCTTGGCGTGTGCATTGGCCCGATCAAGGGGCCAACCCGCGGCCTGAAGTCGATCAAGCTCGACGGCACCGCGGTTGAGAACGAGACGGGCCAGCTCAATTTTACCGAGTTCGTCGCGACGTTCGGCAACGGCGACCCTGCGCAGTTCCCGCAGGTCGTGCAGCTGAAGCTCGGCGCGGGCGCTGCGCCGACACAAGTCGGCACTACGCTGGTCAACACCGATGGCGTCGCCGTGCCGGCGACCAAGACGCTCAACAACACGAACGCCGAGTTCGTGGATCTGCGCTTCATCGTCAACCAGCTGTTCCGGCAGGATGCTAAGGGCATCTACGATCTGACGGCGACGCTCAAGATCGAGCTGAAGCCGACCGGATCGACGACGTGGATCAACCCGACGATTGGGACGGCCAACGGCAACTACAACCCGACCGGCATCAGCATCCCCAGCCTGTTCGGCGCGGTGCTGAAAATGCTCGTTCCCGAGACTTATTACGACAAGTACGGGAACCCCAAGGCGGGTCGAGAGAATTACGGGATCACCGGCAAGACCACCGGCCCGGCGGTCTACGAGCTGCGCATCGCACTGCCCAACACCGGTGTCTATGCCGATACGGCGTGGGACATCCGCGTTACGCTGCTGGAGCGTGACAAGTACACCGGCGGCAAGGACAACGCCGACAGTGAGGTCCGGTCGATCCAGTGGGAATCGATCGCTGCCGTCTACGGCAAGACGATGTTTGACCACGAGGACACACGCGGCGTCGCGTGGCTGCAGCTCTATGGCAAAGCGAGTGACCAGCTGACTGGCGTGCCCGAGGTGATCGGCGAGTTCGACACCAAGATCGTGCAGGTGCCGCCGTCGAACATCTTCAACCCCGACACGCGCCAGTACACCAACGAGACGTGGGATGGTTCGTGGGCCAAGGCTTACACGAACGACCCGGCGTGGGTGATCTCCGACGCGATCAGCGACAGCCTCGCGGGCATCAGCCTCATCGCGCCCGGCTCTTACCTGAACAAGTGGGACGCCCTCGAAATGTCGAAGTGGTGTTCGCAGCTGGTGCCGGATGGCACCGGCGGCACGCACCCACGCTATAGCCTGAACCTCGCCATCAAGGAGGCGATGAAGGCCGAGGACTTTATCCGCTATCTCGCAGGCGCGGTCGGCGGCCTCGCATGGGATCAGGGCGATGGCGAGTGGCGCGTGAAGATGGACAAGCCGGACGTCCCGGTGGACCTGTTCACGCTCGACAACATCGAGGGCGAGTTCGTCTACGCGAACACCGACGTCGACACCCGCTACAACGACATCACGATGACCTTCCTCAACGAGGAGATGGACTATCGTGAGGACCGCGTCCGCGTCTACAACAACGCCTCGATCGCCGCGATCGGCCGCAAGCCGACCACGCTGGTCGCGGTCGGCTGCACCAACCGTCAGGAGGCCATGCGCCGCGCGCTGATGCGCCTGCTGTCGGCCACCGGCGAGACGCGCGTCGTCAACTTCACCACCAACCGCCGTGGCCGGAACGTCGAACACCTCGACATGATCCTCGTCGCCGACAGCGACCTCGGTGACCTCGACAAGCGCACCAACGGCCGCACCATTGCGCTGTCGGCCGATCGGCGCACGATCACCCTGCGCGACCCGGTCTACCTCGCGCCCGGCATCCAGTACGCCATCCGCTTCGCGGTGCCGAACCCGACATACTCGCCCGCGACCGCGACGCAGCCGACCAGCTCGGACTGGAAGAAGCCGACGATCACGCAGACGCGCGCCGTTGTTGCGCCGACCGCCACCGGCATGACGGCGACAATCGTGCTTGACACGCCGCTGCCTGAAAATGCGCCCGATAACCTAGCCGTGGCGCTCGAAGCCGCGAATCTCGTCACGCTGCCCAAGCTCTATCGCGTCACCAACGTCACCTACGACGATGACGGCGAGCGGGTCGCGATCAGTGCCCTTGAGGTCAAGACCGACAAGTGGCTGCTGTCGGACAACGTCACCAAGCAGGACACCGTCTTCCAAGACACGCGCGGCGCGGTGCCGGTGCCGTCGCTGGTCGCAGGCAACAACCTACTATCGCTGTATCGCGTGCCGCTAGAGCAGGGCAGTCAGGTAAACCTGCAGGCTAGCTGGGTGCGGCCGGCAGGCGCGTTCATCAGCGGGTTCCGTGTCCAGTATAGCGTCAACGGCGGTGCGCTCCAGACTGCGGTCGAGCGCCAACAGCTGACTGAATGGGAGCTGCCCAATGCCGGGCCAGGCTTCTATCATGTTGAGATTACTTCGATTGATCGTCGTGGTGGTTACAGCCTGACGCTGACCGGCGATCTTGAAGTTACTCAGTCTCTGATCGATGCTACGCAGGTTCGATACAGCACGGGCGAAACTCTTGACGAGATGAAGCCCGCCACGCCCCACGCCACCGAGGGGGCCCCCGACGGCACTGAAGTTGGTGGCGTGAATGCTGGGGATCTTACCAACCCCGACATCATCACCGGCAAGGAGAAGGCAGAGAGCCTCATCCCGCGCGGCAACGAAGCGCAGGCTTGGTACAACTCGCTGTCGCTGGCGTTCTCGGCCTTGCAGTCGCCCCCTGCGGCGCTCGGCGCTGGTTTCGCGGCTTTGGTCACCGCCCGCGACTTCTACGTGCAGTTCCTTGTTGCCATGCAGCCCGCTTGGGATGACGTGACGCAATCGACCCCGGTCGATCGTGATGACCTGAATACGCTGTGGGAAGCGTACCAGCAGCACCTGTCCGAGTTCGACACGCTTATGAAGGCAGGGTACGTCGACAACGTACCCGCAGCGGAGCTGGTCGGCAGCGGGTTCGCCAGCTGGCCGGAGAAGATCGCCTCGCTGCTTCCGCGCGACCGAGCTATCCAGTCGCGATACGACGAACTGTCGCTCCGCTATGCGGAGGTAATGCCTCGGCTCGGCTATCCACCAGAGCTGAAGGTGGCTTCCGATCGCCTGGGCGAGGCGATGCGGGCAAAAGGTGCCTACGTCGAGGCACTGGTGCCCTCCATCTACGACATCACCCAGACGACGCCGATCGACCGCACGAAGCTGGATGGCCTCTATGACGCGGTCGTGGCCGCCCTCGACGCCCTGGAGACTGCCCTCACGACCGAGCTGACGCGCAAGGTCGAGGCGTCGTTCTCTGACCTGACCAACCTCGCGAAGGGTGACGACGCCGCAATCGCGAACGGTTCGATTGACACCGAGACTGAGGCGGTGATCGTCACCGCAGCCGTCGGCACACTGAACCGCGAGCTGGAGAAGCTCGCCGCGCAGGCCGCGCTGCTCAACATTCAGACTGTTGAGCCCTACGGCGCGACCGCCAAGGCGAAGGCGTGGTCGGACTTGGTCGCGGCCGCGACCGGCCCCGGCGTGTATCCGGCTCCCATCAACAAGGCCGACTATGCAGCGAGGAAGGCGGCGGCGATCGCCGCGCGCGACGCTCTCGCGACGAAGATCAACGCCTATGTCGCGGGTGGTGTCGCGACCGGCATCGAGACGCTGAAGACAAATGGCGCGGTCGCACTGTCGGGAGAAGCGGGCGGTGCGACCGGCACCGGTCAGGGCGTCGTCTACACCACGCTCGCCTACAAGACGCCCAAGCTCGAGGTTGCCTTCCTGCCCGGCGGTGCGACCGACGCGGGCTTCGTCGATCAGCTGCTCTACGCCCCCAGCAGCGATCGCGGCACGATCAGCTATGGCCTGCGCTACGGCAAGGACACGCAGGGCGTCTATCGGCTGTGGACCAAGGTCAACGGCGCGATCACGCTATGGAGCAATGAGGCGTTCCCGAACGGGATCGGCGCGCGCATCTCGCTGCTCAGCGACGGCACCACGACGACGCTGCTGTTCGAAGTGCCTGAGTCCGCGGTGAGAACGTCGGGCGTGCAGGGCATCCCTGCGGGCACGGCCTATGCCACGAAGGTCATCACGCTGGAGGCGGGCTCCAAGTTCTCGCACCTGCGGCTGAGCGGCAGCGACGCTACGCCGTATGAGGCTATCCCCGGCGACAAGCCACCAGCGAACGCCACCGCTGGCGCGAACATCGTCAACGGCGTCAACACGGTCGGCGCGAGCGGCCCGGATGCCGAGGGCTATTACACTTTCGACGGCACCGATCAGATGTTCCTCGCTGGCAACGGCGTCGAGAAGATCCAGTGGGGCGGCGAGCCGTACCTCAAGATCACGGTCGACGCGAAGGACGACACCGGCAAGGGCGACGCGATCGTCGGCGTGCTGTGCGACCTCGCGGGCGGCAGCG
>Ga0210040_10000322_pt1 | contig 82967 bp, 73 predicted proteins | sample CryGeyCG12114_NA_FD_185462 | JGI IMG/M metagenome (GOLD analysis project Ga0210040, IMG submission 185462) | Groundwater microbial communities from aquifer - Crystal Geyser CG19_WC_8/21/14_NA (SPAdes) (version 2) | ecosystem: Environmental > Aquatic > Deep subsurface > Groundwater | place: USA...
CCTGGCGGCGGCGGCGGCGGCAAAAGATCGTCTGCTGAATATGTGGATGCAGTACCTGTCGCTGACGCCGTCTGTGATGTCTCGGAGTCTGCGATATGGTCTTCTGCAAGTCCGAGATCATATCACGAAGTTGTTGGTTCTGCAATGCTAGAGACGCTTTTCTTTGGCGTAAGCCGGCTACTATAGCATGCCGTTATTGAGAGACTGTGGTGGTTCGGATTAGGTATGCACTACTCTTTCTGAAGCTCTTTGTCGAGGGCGGAGCACTCTTTTTGTGGCTGTCGTTAAGGTGGAGATTAGATTCGTCGAGGTTAAGAGGAGATTTGCCAAGGTCGAGAGCAGGTTCGGCAAGGTTAGGAGCAGGTTCGCCAAGGTCGAGAGTAGGGCTGCGTCTCTTTCGTCGACGGCCAATCCGTTGTCGTGGCATTGTTGCTAAGAGCAGGAAGAAGCAGCACAAGTGTTAGAGACTGGAACGATAGAACAGACAGCAAGCAGCAAGGGAATGGTGCTATGCAGCAGAGAAGACTGGAGTCGCTGCGGGATTGCAGGAAAAGATGAATCGAGACGGGACATGGGGGTTAGGGCATCCTCATTGTCAACAGCATCCTCAATAGCATACTCAACGCCATTCTCCCGTTTAGCGGCCTCCCCGATGGCATCCTCGCGGGTTTTCTTGAACTGTTACTTATGGCCAGTCTTCTCTAGGTAGAGCTTACAGAAATCTCTGTTGATGCTTGCGATGCTTGCGCTACCTGTCGTTTCAGAACCTTAAGCTGCTAGCAAAGCTGTTGGTTCTCGATCATCAGATCTACCTGCTTCTACCGAAGGGCAGCAACAACCAACTGTTGACGGTCTGTGGTTTTAAGACCATTGCAACAACCTCCTTTGAGACATCCCCAAGTCCAGCGAACGATATCATACATCAAGAGAACATTGGTCAAGTCGGCCGAGCGCTCTTGACCAGGATGGTGAGAGGGAGGCCTGATGAGGTGTGCTGAAAGAGAACAGCGGCGTCCACCTTGCCGTCAATCCCAACAAGACCTACCACCGGGGCTGAAGCTTATGGCCGAGGTTATGATCAACGGCAAAACAACGAGCTGTATCTCAGACAAGAATGCCGTAGATGCCTGTCTGCTACCCCCACTGGTCAATCATAGCAGATGATTTACCAGCTCAGACGATCAACGTTCTTTCTCGGCCAGCCTACCAGTTCACTAGAAGAAAGACAATATGGGTCTGATATTGGACACACCAGCTACTGCCTTCGTGTAATTTGGACCATGGATCAAGGATCATCCCACTGGCAGGCGGAGCGTCATAGGTACTGAGTCTTCTTCACAATGTGTGCGGATTTTTCAGAACTCTCGTTTGCCGACGATCTGAGTGAGGCAAGTTGCAGTGGCAGGAGCAATCAAGAGATACTCTCTCAATATCGTATTACTCGAAAATTGACCAGAAGAAGGCGGCACAAACCCCGTGCGCGCCTCACGGTCAGCAGCTTGAGATCGAGGCTAGCCTTCAGAAAATGGCCGAAAATGGCATGGCGACCTCCCCGCGGATGACGAAATGTCCTGATCGAGAAGGTTTTCGGATTTGCAGGTAAGGTCCGAGTCTGAATAGTACTATGCGATCCATGGAGCTGAGTCGACTGGCAATCGTGGAGAGAACCATTAAGCAATGAGCTCATTCCTTGTGGACATAACGTAGGTCCGTGAACCGGCAGCTGGGTACCAGCGTTCTTTTGCATACATATATCCCGACTGACACTTGCCCTTACATACGTCTTCCGTACCCAAACCATCTGCAGATATAAACACGAGCAGACGACCGATAATCATGTCCGCGAACAATACCAAAAAGCTAGGCAAGAATGGCCCTCAAGTAACAGCCCTCGGCTTCGGCTGCATGGGTCTCTCAGCCTTCTACGGCAAGCCCAAGCCAGACGAAGAACGCTACGATGTGCTTGACCATATATACAAGTCAGGCGAGCTCTTTTGGGACTCGGCTGATATGTACGCAGACAGCGAAGACTTGCTCGGAAGGTGAGCTCTTTCCTTCCACATTTCACCGTCTATCAGATACTGACAAGATGAAGATGGTTCAAGCGTGAGCTCTGCTCCTTTCACATCTCAATATTTATCAGATACTGACAAGGTGAAGGCAACCCTGGCGCTCGCGAGAACGTTTTTTTGGCCACTAAATTCGCAAATTTCGTGACACCAGAAGGGAAGCGCGTGGTGCGCAACGAGCCAGATTACATCCGGCAGCAGTGCAACAAGTCCTTGGAGCGCCTGGGGACGGATTACATCGACTTGTAGTAAGTCAGAGCCTGCCGCTAGGTTCAGGATGGAATACTGACAGGGCCAGCTACATGCATAGAGCCGATAAGTCTCAGCCTATCGAGATCACAGTCAAGATCATGAAGGAGCTCCAGGATGCCGGTAAGGTGAGATATCTGGGATTGTCCGAAGTCAGTGCAGATACTATACGCCGAGCATGCAAGGTCGCCCACATCGATGCTGTGCAGATGGAGTACTCCCCATTCTCAATGGAGGTCGAGCAAGAAGGAGTCCTGGACGCGTGTCGTGAGCTTGGTGTTGCGATTGTTGCGTACAGTCCACTTGGAAGAGGTTTCCTGACAGGCAGCATTAAATCACCCAAGGACTTCGAGGAGGGGGACTTCCGAGCGATATCGCCACGATTCAGCGAGGAGAACTTCCATAAGAACTTGGAGTTGGTGGATACCTTGAAGAAGATTGCGGATAAGAAAGGATGCACCGCTGGACAGTTGACTCTCGCATGGCTAATGAATAGCGATCCCCTGGTGTTCCCAATCCCAGGAACGACGAGAACCAAGAACTTCGACGAGAATATGGGTTCGCTGAAGGTGGACATCAGCAAGGAAGAGGACCAGGAAATTAGAAAGGCAATCGAAAACGCTGAGGTGGCAGGAAGCAGGTACCCCGAGGCGGCTTCAGGAGCATTGATGGTGGATACTGTTCCTTTGGACCAGTACAATGGCCCTCACAAAAGTGTCATGAGCTGAGCAGCGACTGCGAAGTCGTTTGAATTGAAGATGGTATGAGTTGAGAAATCCTGCACCATTCGGGTATTAAAAACAATCAACCACTTTCCCATATGACCCCCATTTGTTGAACGTCACGCCGTCCTCGCACCAGAAATGAGACGCCTCCTTATTCATACATTGTTTGCAAGCCTGTCGCGTAGGTTATGCACACATCACACCTTCCCTGCTTAGTATTTCACAATAGGTGCCTTCCACGGCCTTAGTTTCAAGTGTCGTCGAGATGGTTCAGGCTTTTTCGGCTGGTTTTTGAGGAAGAGATGGTAGTTCGCTCGTAGGCGGCTCATTGCTGTCTTCGTCTGCGCTGCCCGGTATTCGAGGAAGACACCATTCGGGAGGAACGAGAAGCTCGAAGACATTGATTTTGTTGGCTTCATTCTGAGTTGATTCTAGCTAGTACGGCTCAGTACACATCAGATGATATAATGATGATTTGTTGTCGACCTCGTTATGAAATAGGTCCCATCGCGATCGACAGCGGGTGAGCCCCCAGGTCATGTCGCTATAGTCTGCGCCGCACTTGCCTTTCTGGGAATGCCATCAACATGAGCACGTGTATCTCGGTTCCATTCACTGTAGTTCATCGTGCATTGCGACATTATACCTTGGGCATGTCCATACCATCAAGACCTGGAAGTTTAGTCTGGTCGAAGTTTGTTTTTTGCGCGTAACCTCATTGAAATATAAACTTCGACCAGACTAAGCTTCCAGGTCTTGATGGTACGTACGTAGGTGGTCTTAAGTTCTAGGCCTGTTTGCTTGTCTGTCTTGTGCTCAACAAAGATTCAATGAGCCGTCCAGTGTCGTTCATCTTCCAGCAGGCATAACTACGGGCCTTTTGATATTTCTCAGGTATCGCGCTCCATTATTTGACGACAATCATACCTACATACTGAGCAACAGTCATCAAATTCCAACCCAGTGAGCTGATCACCGACATCCCCCAGGAGAAGCTGAGGCTTATCTACGCTACAGATCACTTACTTTCGCCATGTTCTCCGAGTATAAACGTGCAACTTGCGACGGTGGAGGAGAGTTGAAGCCGAATCCCGACATAGCGGGTCTAGGTTTGATACTGGCGTTTTTGATCACGGCTTGGACCGCCTTTGGTTTCCTAGCTACAGCTTACCTTCTGGGATACCTACCAGGTTACCATATCAAGCGCGCCGACAAGGCATCCTTCAAGGTCAATAGCAGAAGAGCTGATGATCGATGGAGGGCAACACTCGACAAGGTGGTATTGATATTCAGCGATCAACAGCTCATCGCTGGACTTGCAATAATCATCGCCGGTTTTGTTGAGGCTCTGACGCGCGACCTATCTTCGTACCACTGGCACATCGTTACCTATCTCGCATGGCTAAGCTCTACCGTACATCTCATCACGTTATCCCTTCTTAGGTCTTGGCTGTCCGAACGGTTACTGCTCAGGAATCTTCGGATGCTAGGAATGCTCATATTGTTAGGTCTCCTAGGAACCGCCATCTATCCTTCCCTGAATACCAACTTCACGTCGGGCATCTTAGACTCCGAGGATGACAATTCTCGAGGCGACAAGACAAGGAGTCAGGCAACACCAGTGCGCTGCTTCTGGGGCGGTGACTTGAGCCATTCGCTATGGCCACCGAATGGAGATGCGGTCTTATCTTATGTTGCACTAATTGGTGGCTACTTGTGGAAGATAAGCCAAGCATTCGACAGCAGCCGCAACCAATCGCGAAGGTGGCTTTTCACTTCTCCCTCAGCCGGCCTCGAGCGAGCTGCAAAACGGAGAGTCGATGGCCATGGCCTGGTGAATCGAATGGTATACAGGCTTCTCGTGTTCGCGTATGTGATATTGGTGTTGGTTGTAGGGGCTCTAGAATCTTTTATGGCGACTCTATTCTTCTTGATTGGAACATTGATCTGGGGCACTGAACAGCTGCTCTTAGCACGCTTGTGGGCACCTTCGACCATCAAGTCCGAGGAGAACGTATTGTCATTCGGCCAGCTTCTGTCCCTGCTACTGCTATTGCAGCCTCTCGCCGCTGTAATAGAACATTTTGGAGGGGGGAGGTGCAGAGCATCGCCACCGAGGCCGTCTACTTCAGGATACCACTCAATAGGCGAAACGAACATGGAGCTAGAGCCGATGCAAAAGCAACCAACAAACGCAATCACCGCGAACTCTCCTGATCGAAAACACGATACTCTCAGCCAAGTTCTCAGGTCGTGCACGTTGCTGTCGCCAGTCCAGAAACTAGACGAGAACACTGATGACCCCGTGCTGGATCAAGTACATCGGTCTCGACTTTTCAGATTCATGATCTGGGGTTTGTTTGCTTCGGTGGCCTCGATGGTATCGCTAGTATTTTGGTCCAGTGCAGTGCAAAGTCCTGAAAATGTGCCGATACGCTTTCTCATGGCTGTGCAGGGTTTGCCACTCCTAGCTGTCTGCATACCTATCTCACTTACGATCTTCATGCCATTCAGCCGGAGGCTGAGCTAGGGTCCACAAAGTAAGACGGCCACGGATGTGGTGGCCTTCCCAGCTGAGACTACCGATGTTCAAGTGTAGCACTCGTTCACACAGCCTATGCCGTTGAGCCTTCGGATATCAACCCTTGATACTCTTGCGATCTCGTTACTCGTATTCCATCTCGGCCGTAACTATTGTGATCACTTCACTTCAGAGTGGACCTAAAAGATCACACTCACCTCATTAGGTCCTAGCTCTCGTCGTACGAGGGCTGTGGACTATTTCCAGCAAATCTAGACAGCATATTGGGGTTCCCGCACACAAGGCAGTCGTTCTTTTGCGAGCTGTGTGCTGCGCCGGACAACTAATATGAAGCAGTCTAACGACCTTCTATGCTACACCTTCTTCGCCAGCAGTAATGATCGTATACCCAGCTCAGATCGGCAAAGTTGGGCACGCATTTTACGACCAGAGTCCTCGAGGGGCATGGCAAGTTGTTTTCCGGCAAGTACTGGCAACGTTCATTTTGTGCTTAAGCCCAACAAGATTCTGGCGGCGGAACTGGAATCACAGGGACAAGTCGTGATCAGCAGCGGTAGCAAGAGCAAGGCAGTGGCATTTATACCGGACAAGGGTACGGTAGATGCTATTCTACTCCATCTTATGATCAATTGTGGTAGGATATACGCAAGGGGTCCGAACAAAAAAGCACTCACAGATACTCCCTTCGCCCACCTGCCACTGTGCCGGGAGAGAGACAGAGATGAGCTGAGGTGTCGCATACCAGCCTCTGCATTCACAACCTTCGAAAAATGGACCACAAAGAGAATGGGGGACATAGAGGAATCTCATAAGGAGCTGGAGCTTTTCACACAAGCAGATGAATTCCAGACTTTTGATATACCAGAAAATCTCAGCAGTCGAGGATCGTTGGCGGCAAGAGATGTGAAGATAGCACCGTTGGCAAAGTTGCAAGTCAATTATGGGGATTTCGACGGGGTTCTGAGGTTGGACGGTCGCTTGTTCCGGACCACCATGTATGAAAAGAACATCATGGCATCGGCATCTGCGAAGAACTAGGGCCATGATGAGTGGGACGAGATGTTTGACTTCATGATACAAGAGACTCAAGAGCATGAGCGAGGCGAGGCGTACGCGAAAGAAGAGCAATAGTGCCATCAGAAAGCTATAAGCTGGTTGACGGGAGCATTAATGGTTGGTCGGATCTCACTCTACCGTACTGTAGTAGTCCGCGCCGCACTTGCCTTTATGGGAATGCTTCCAATATGTCTTAAGAGTACACATTTCACCACTTGCTACACACGGAACCTTGCAAGAGTTATCCCGTGAATTGGCCGCATCGTAGCACTTCGCAAAGTCACCACACTTACCAAGGAACCAGTGATTCGAGGATTCAGCTTACCACATAACGACTACAGCCATCCCGGTCACTATGGATCCCTTCTCCGGGGAAAGTGGTACGTCCTGCAACGCTGCAGACCCAGTACATACAGCGGGCATAATTGACAGGTTCCAGAACTCGTCAACATCACTACCGCTTTCTACACGCACGCCTATCAGTCTGTCCTTGATTTCGACACCTCCTCTCTCTCAAGCAACAACAAACCCCTCGCACAGACACTAAAGTACCGAGCCCAGATAGCACTCGGTCAGACTCGAGACATTACAAATACCCTCTCAAAATCACGAGACGCAGCATCCCAGTCCCTCCTCGCCCTCGCTAAGAACGACCTCTCGACCGCAACAGAACTAGCGGACAGCCCAGACTCAGAAGACCCCACAGTTCAAATATGTGCCGGCACAGTCCTTGCAAACAACGGTGAATACACGAAAGCTGCCGAACTCCTCTCGAAACACCAAGGAAGTCTCGAAGCCGTGGCACTGCTGGTACAAATTCATCTACAGCAGAACCGGACGGATCTAGCGCTCAAGGAAGTTGCGGCTGCGAAGCGGTGGGCGCAGGATAGCCTGTTGATCAATTTGGCCGAGGCGTGGACGAATCTGCGCGTCGGAGGGCAAGAGAAGTACCAGAGTGCGTATTATATCTATGAGGAACTTGCGAGTGCGCCAGGAACGCAGAGTCCGACGGCACTGGTAGGACAGGCGGTGGCTGAGCTGCACTTGGGCCGGTATGAGGAGGCTGAGAGCGCGTTGAGCCAGGCGATGGAGAGTGAGAACGCGGACGTGCAAGCGGTTGCTAATGCCCTTGTGCTGCAGTATGTGGTTGGGAAGGGAACCGGCGACAAGGCGAAGGAGCTAGCGGAGATTTTGAGGAGTAGAGATCCCGAACATCAGATGCTCACTGATTTGGCTGAAAAGGAGAGTCTGTTTGATACGGCTGCGGCGAAGTATGCGCCTAAGGTGGCATCTTGAGGGTGAACAGTTCAAGAACGAGACTGAACGCCTACGATTCAATGAGTTATGACCGTACACCCGCCTACGCAGCACATCGGCGAAGCCCTGTGACTACGTTATCAGACCTCGCAGTCCAGCTTGGGAGAAGTCGGTCATTCCAAACGACGCTCACCACACGGTGCCAGGACAATGAAAGGGTTAGGAAGGGGCCCGGGAGGTGGCTATGTAAGACACAAGATAGAGATGCAGGAGACCGGAAATGGTGTTGTGCTAAGGTCATCGACATGCGCGGACTTTGTGGTCAATAGAGACACGGAGGCACTCACTGGCCCCCCTAGTAGATTATCCGCCCACATGTAGCTGGATGATCGAAGTTGCTCGAAATTTTGGTATCTTGCTTATTGAAACACTCCTCAGCATCTTGCTAACACTTCCCCGATCGCACCGAGTGGCTTGACAATCAAGACTGCAGCTTGGTTTTGGTATCATATATCCATCGGTGTGCTCAACCACAGTCGCCAGCACCTGAGGACACTTGCAAGCCCTAACCTCGACGAGCCCGACCATGGAACAATACAATCCTCCACACGCTGCATAACACGCTTAGATGTTCGTGTCGTATGGCACTGGGTTCAACGACTCAATGTTATCCATGCTCACAGTCCGCGCATCCCTCGGCATCGCAGGCTGTCTCTTCAACTGCACACTCTCGCCCTTCTCCTTCGCCTCCTTCCTCTTCTTCGCATTCTCCTTGACTCTGTTCAAGAACTCGTCTCTCGATCGCGATTTCGTAATATGCTCGACTCGGACATTGATTCGCTTCTCGAGGTATCGGTTGCCGACTTTCTTGTAGATGAGCACACCGACGGAGGTTTTTGTGACATTGTAGACGACGCCGGTCTTGCCGTGGTAGACTTTGTAGGGCATGCCCTTTTGTACGGCGCCGTTGACTTTGACGTCGACTATGTCACCGACCCTGTGGGGAAGGGAAAACTCATGTTAGATCTTGTGTCCTGATGACCTTTCTAACAGAGTATGTTCTGGGCAGCTGCTCACTTGTAGACTCGGAGGTAGGTTGAGAGGTTGATCGTGCCCTTCTTCTTGAAGTCTCGTGAGAAGGCATACTGCGATCGTGTTAGCTTGCTGGTTGTCGCATCACGGAGATCCTACGTACACGAGTACCAGCTCGGAGACCGGCAGCGTGACCCATCTTGACTGCTCTTGGATTTGGTCGAGAATAATTGTGCTGGACAGGAACTTGATGTGGTGTGGGCTCGATACAAAATCCACAGGAAGTTGCGACTGCGATCTGCCAAGCGCACAGTGCCAAGACGCTAAGCAAGGTGCCCGTTCCTCCACGCCAGACTGCCCTCTGATGATCGCAAATTGTTCTTGACATCTGTTCTGGTCGACAACTCGTTGATTGCGCAGGTCAAGAATTGCAGTCATGGCTCCAAGATCATACTCAAAGACCTACAAGGTCCCTCGAAGACGTAAGCAAGCAGTCAACATGACAGAGACAGAATCGCATGCTAACTGATCTGTAGCATTCGAGTCCGCTCGTCTGTATGTTCTTCCAGGCCACTGAGCAGCAGCTTGTCTCTGCCCAAGTCTATGGTTCTTTCTAACACCTCAACAGCGACTCCGAACTCAAGATCGTCGGTGAATATGGTCTGCGAAACAAGCGAGAGGTCTGGCGTGTCCAGCTCACTCTGTCCAAGATTCGACGTGCTGCTCGGTACGCACATTTGGCGCACACACACATCGCACAATGCTAACAGATACTAGTGAACTCCTGACTCTCGAAGAGAAGGACCCCAAGCGACTCTTCGAAGGTAACGCCCTCATTCGACGACTGGTCCGAGTAGGTGTCCTCGACGAATCCCGCATGAAGCTCGATTACGTGCTTGCCCTCAAGGTCGAAGATTTCTTGGAGCGAAGACTGCAAACCTGTGTTTACAAGCTTGGTCTTGCCAAGTCGATTCACCACGCCCGTGTCCTGATCAAACAACGACACATCCGAGTTGGAAAGCAGATTGTCAACGTCCCTTCATTCGTCGTCCGACTTGATTCTCAGAAGCACATCGACTTCGCTCTTACTTCGCCGTTCGGTGGTGGGCGTCCTGGTCGTGTGAGGAGGAAGAAGGCTAAGGCTGCTGAGGCTGGTGGTGAGGGTGGTGATGATGCTGGTGATGATGAGGAGTAGAAGTGTGCGTATAGGCATGTACTCTCCAGATTCAAACTAAAAGGAAGCTCGTCATGAAGCAAGCTATGCGGAGGCCGAGGACAGTCGGAATGAATACCATTACCTGCGCCGAGTGTGAAAAGGCTACAGGATGCTATATAGAGCACGACCACAGAAAGGCTATAGCGTCAATATGCCGCTACAGCAGAGTCAAACAAGTCAATTGAAGAAGTCACCAAGCTTCAACCCCAAACTCCTCCCTGGTTATCATGCATGCTTTCGTTGTGCGAACTGTCTTATGTCGCTTTCCAAAACGCCGGATCAAGGTCCCAATGTTCTCGTTCGCTTGAACATGGAAAGGCTCCCACACCTCGTTCCATCGATGTCCTAGGTGAACGACCCTCAGACCTGCACCCCCAGCAACCCCCTCATCACGACCTCACTACTTCTGTACCACCTCCCCCGCTCCTCCAACAGATCCCTCCCACCCTGCTCCTTCAATCTTTGCGCATCCCTTGCCAGCCTCGTGATCTCATTCCTCCTAGCCTCGATCTCCCCTAGTTCCCTCTCAGCCTTCTCACACTCCCTCGTCTTGCCCGGCATAACTCTCTCCAACTCACTTATCTGCCTCTCTAACTCCTCATTCTGCCGCCTCTGCTCGTCCAACAACCGTTCCGTCTCCTCCAGCGACAAATTCATCCTCGGATCCTCACTCCTCTCCGCCTGGCCCTCCCGTTCCGCCAACTGCCTCCTCAGTCCCTCAACTTCACTCTCCAAACCCTCAACCTCCCCCGGCAGCACCTCCAGTTGCGCAACAGACGCATTCACCCCATCATACCTCCTCGCTATCTCCTCTGCCAACTCCTCGATCTCCAGCACCAGCGCCTCAACACCCCCCTTCTTCGCCTTGAGCTCGGCCTTCATCATACCTAGTTTCTCCTCCAGCGCGGCGTTGTCTTCTGAGGTCGCGAGAATGGGCGGCTCGCCGACTATGCCGCGGAGGTACTTCTCCTTCGTCACTTGCTCGAGGTAGCTGAAGCGCAGTTTGGCGAAGAGGTCGCGGTAGTGCTGGAGGTCGGCAGAGAGGGTCGATGGGGAGAGGGACGTATCATTCCCTGAGGAGTCGTGTGTTGTGCCATTTTGGGACTGTGGTTGTGGTTGGTGCGGTTCTGCTGCTAGGATTGGTTCTGCGAGGGAGAGGATGTTTAGGGGGGCTGTGGTGCGTTGGTTATAGATTTGTTGGAGGAGTTGGGAGGGCGCGGGTTCGGTCATGGTGATATTCTGTTAAGGGTAGTAGTCGTGTGTTCGTCTGCAGGTTTTATCTGGGTAAGGACTTTAAGGGCATACTATCCCGGGATCTCCGACCTACGAGTGGTATTGCCTGATTGGGAAGAACAATAACACCGCGTCAGCCAAGGACAAGGAGGGTCAAATTGTCCGCTGGCGATTTATAGGAACTGTTTGCACAGTTTCTTTCTCAAGTGGCACGTTGACTGAGAATTTGCACATGCTCATAGAGCATTCGATGATGCATACAGCCTTCATCGCAGTGCCAGGGTTCGATGTCGGCTGCGAGAAATTCGGTAACTGCTCATGACCCAGCTTGTGACGAAGAGGTTGAACAGCAACGTTGTGCAATCTGCAAACCGTAGCGATGATGGAACAGCAGCTTTGCGAACTCCAGGACTATCTCAACTGCAGAGTGCATTGGCACATCGTTGGGGCACCACTGCAGGAACAGCCACTTTTCCTGCCGTACTCACTGTGTCAATGCCATGACCTGCCGCTTTCACAGACTTCGATGGCAGAGCATTTAGCGTACTGACAAAACGTTACGGCTCACTAGACAGGGTACCAAGTCCACGAAACTCGAGCAGGTTCGGCCTCTGAAGAGATGATGGGCTACTGCGACGTCAATGTTCTAGGACTACTCCTATCGTATCTGTCCTTACTCTTTTCTCGAACTCTACGCTAGCTTCTGACCCAATTCTGATCTTGCAGATACACATGTCGCAGATGTTAGAGCCTGTACCGCTGGTATAGCTCCCACTGGCAACCTCATTAGAGAACAGCTCGATATACTACACTGCCCTAACTTACAAAGTCAATTCAATTAGGACTAATATCGTGAGGGACTTTTCAGTAAAGGCGAACAAGAGCCCGCGGATCCGAGACCATGCAAAGGAGGTTCGAGATATCAAGGTTGATAGCTTTGATCGCCTCATATGTGGTAAAGTACGACGGCAAGATTAGTCACAAACAAGAGAACTTGCAATGCTTCATCAAACCTATGCTGAACGTCGTGATGAAAATATCTTCATGCCACGGCAACGCTCTAAGCTTTCCTTGGTCAACTCCCTTCAAGGCTCCGGTCGCCCAGCGCATGGCAGGTTACAGGCCCCGGCAGCATTGCGCATCTGGCATCCAGCAGTAAGCACATAAAATCCCGTAGCATGGCCAACGCAATACCTGTCTTGAGCTATATAGACACGACACGTCGAGGCTATGGAGTTTGTGTCGGAACGTGACTCTGCTTCGCGACGCATACCTGTTGTAATGGATGACTTACCGCTCAGCATGTAGGCGGCTGCTCGATATGGACGGATTCCTTTTGCGGGAACCGACTGGAAAAGGCATATTTCGACCGGATGACAGCCCAGGAGAGGCGCTTAGTCACATTATCTGGCTGTAGTCACCACGTTGCCTAGATCCGACGGCACGTTTGACAGCCTGCAGGACACATGCATACTTACGAGACGAAGCGTAAGCATTCCGCGTGCTTAGATGCCCAGGTGGGGCAGAAGCAAGAGCGATTGGTGAGTGACCCCACCCTGATATTTGAGCTCGCTGACAGAGCTTTGTATAATCTGCCGGGTTCCTGGATCCTTAGCGTTGCTTTGGGCGCATGTTTTGCAGCATCGCAGCTTGTATTCTGGCGTCTTGAGTACTGCTGGGCCGGATTTGATGTTTCCATGACGAGTGAGGTCCTCTTCATCTGCCGAAGAAAGAAACGCTTAGTAGGTGATGTTATCAATTACAGGGACGGCGTCAAGACCCCACCAATGGCGGGGTTCGAGATGTTTGTGGTCGATGCCACCGTGTGAACAAATGGTCCGAAAGCATCGCATGTTGGTATAAAGTTTGCATATCCAGGTCTGCCGCTGAAGTCTTCTCTACTCACTATCACAACTCAATATCCATCTATCAAAGCACCCGCAGTAACAACCGGCAAAATGGTCAGAGTCGCAATCATCTACTACTCCATGTATGGGCATGTTGCCACACTGGCACAGCAAGAGAAGAAGGGTATCGAGGCAGCTGGCGGAAAAGTCGACCTCTACCAGTAAGTCGCAGACCATATTTGGGTAAGGACAGGGGCTAACGTCACTAGGATCAAGGAGACTCTTCCGGAAGAAATCCTAAGCAAGATGCACGCCCCTGGTCCTGATCAGTCAATTCCCTTCGCTACACCCGAGACCTTGACCTCTTACGATGCCTTCCTCTTCGGTATCCCAACTCGATATGGCAACTACTCTGCTCAGTGGAAGACATACATTGACTCACTTGGATCGCTGTGGATGTCGGGAGCCCTGCAAGGAAAATACTTCGGTCTGTTTGTTTCTACCGGAACTCCTGGTGGCGGTCAGGAGACCACAGCCATCACAGCCCTTTCTTCGTGGGTTCACCAGGGTATGGTCTATGTACCACTGGGCTACAAGTACACTTTCGCGTCCCTGTCCAACCTCAATGAGGTCCGAGGTGGTTCCCCATGGGGCGCCGGCACATTCGCTTCTGGAGATGGTTCCAGACAGCCCTCGAAACTCGAGCTCGAGCTTGCTGAAACACAAGGCAAGCACTTTTACGAGCTTGTCAGTAAGGTCAGCTTCGAATGACTAGATGGCAGCGAAGAGGCGCAAAATGCGGGCAAGCAGGAAGTCATCGCGAATGCTGGGAAAACTCCCACTGCTCCCGCTGACAAAAATAACAAACCAAGCAACGCTATAGATACGGAAGATAAGCAGGAGGACAGTGGCTCTTGTCTCCCTAAAGGTTGCACGGTTATATAGACTCTAGTACCAACGGATTCTTCCAATAGTTCATATTTGGTCTTATGTTTTGGTCATAATTGCTGAAACGTGGTCACGGTCCCTATTCACGCGTTTGCCTAGGACCAACATTGAATCAGAAAATACCACCATAACATCTTCCGTCACCGTCCACTGCGTGATCCATTCTTTAAGCTCCAACAAAAGTAGCATATTACTCCATGCCGGCTGAAACCGGAACCACACTTCCATCAATGTTCGTTCTGACTCAGCCATGAACGAGAAAATGCCGACACCCTGACTCGAGACTTGCTCCCCCACTTCACCCATGGAATGATATATGATTTAACTGACAGTTTTTCGCTACAAATCTGCACACAGATTTAAATCAAACCGTTCTTGTGGTCTAGGTATGCTTTCGCCCGCCTCGTCCACGACGAAATCAGTACGCTAACTGCGTAATTAGTGGTATGATTCTCGCTTAGGGTACACCCTACAGCTTCAGCCTTGGTTGCGAGAGGTCCCGTGTTCAATCCACGGCAAGAAGTGAGGATTCTCGGAAGTCCGTGATGGTTTAATACATACTAATCTATGATAGCCATCTGTATGTTCAGAGATGTCTTTGACATTTGCCGTTTCTTTTTGGTTTTTCTTTTACCTTACCCTTTCTTATACCGTCGTCGGATGTCGTAAAGAGTGGTCGATCACGACTCCTCCTCCGCGATATTCACTGCCGCGTAATTCAGAGGTCCTTCTCACAAACATTACCATGCGAAGCTAGAGGGATCTTCGAGCTAGCTTGAACAGGCCTGGTGGTCGTGCCCCTTATACTAGTGCGAACGACCTTGATATTAGGTGAGGCACCAATAACCGCTTCTTAATAAGAAGAATCTCCTATGCCTCGAATCTTTCTTATATAGTAGAATATATTGGCCTTAGCCTTTCTATCTATTGTCTCTATACTACTATACCTCGTAACATCAGTTATTAGCTTATAACCTAGGGTATACTTATAACCTAGGGTATACTTATAACCTAGTCACTATATAAATTTGCAACTTTTCCGAATAAGAATTTTAAGTGCAACTTTACCGAAACTCATTTTTCAAGTCGAAAAAAGACCACTTCGGAATCAGCTATTTACGTAGTAATAACTATATTAATATATAATAAAATGAGTATTTAGACGTAGAGAATCGACGTAGTAATCGTAGAGTATAGCCTACTCAAAATAATACGTAGGAACAGTTAAGAGGTAGAGGCTTTTCAAAACGCGGTTTACCGATTTAACTAGGTCACAAGTATACCCCGGTGTTACACGCCAGCCTGGTTACAGACAGGCAAACAGAACAAACACGGCCGCCAAGCGGTTAGCACGGCTCATGAACCAATTGGAGGGAACATTCCCTGAACCAGGCCTAATGAGGCAGGAAGTGTCTGCTGCGACTGTCATGTCTGCTCAACAGACACAACAGGTACGACAGGACACGTGAAGGATATATACCACTTCGAGTGTAGCCACTCATTCAGATAGACTCTCCGTAGTCAACTCATGTTACACACTCAACCTTACTAGTCCCAGCTAGTTTCCAGACCCACATCAATACCCTCTGCTATACACTACCCCATATCTTGCAATAGCTAACACCTACCTGAAGTACCTCCAAGGCTCTGACTATCCTCATATAGTTAGTCTCAAGGAGTGCCTCTGACACCCGGGTCACAAGCTGAAGACTGATGTTACGAAGTACAGGCTCGTAAAGTGCAAGATCCTAGAGATGAAAACAGTCGCCGTGGTAAATGGAATGTCCCCCCTGGCACCACAGAAGAAATTGCACATGAAGTCTCTTCTACGACGTATGAAGGCATCCAAGCAACCTCGCAGGATGGTTCAGAGCAAATCAACACTCCTCGACAATATGCTACTCAATATCCCAAGGCTGGTCCTCATCGTTCCGTATGTACGGCACAGGCGCGTTAGGCCCGTACTTGACTTGACTTATCGTCCTTCCATTTCCCAGGAACGCCCAGATGTTGTCCGGATCTCGATAGGTGATTTCATAGTGTTCATACCTCGGATGCCGCATGAATTTCAGATGATGCAGCAGACTTCCGGGCCAGATGTAGACCTGATAGATGTTAGTAAATCTGTAATAGTGAGAGCGCTGTGGAAGCGTTCGTGGGTAAAAAGAGTCTAGAGACGGGCGAAATGCAGCCTTAGCTTCGATGCTTTGGCTGACGAGCGTCGTACGGTTGAACCGTGACGATCTAATGAGAATGGGACTTACTCTTCCGTCCTTTTTGTTGTCTTTGTACCACGACTTGCAGTCTTCAGCCCATATGCTATGTTTGCGGTGCCATGCATCCATGTATAGGTTCAGTTGCTTTGTCACTGACTGCTTTGGCTCCATGCACTTGATCTGGTCCTCTTGCATCTTTCGGCAGCATTGCAGGATGTATTCCATTTGCGACTCGTGACTTGGTAAAGTGCAACCTTGACCCCAGTTACCTCTCGGACCGTTGATCACAAAGTAGTTCGGGAAGCCTGGTGCAGCTATCGAGGCATAGACGTTCGGCTCCGCTTGGTCTTGCATCACCTGGCCTGCTATACCGGTTATCTTGTAGTGTGGGAGGTACTGGATATGGAAGCCTGTGGCGCACGCTATGATGTCGACTTCGTGGACTTTACCGTCGACAGTCTGAACACCGTCGTGAATTATCCTTGAGATGCCGTCAAACACACAGTTCACGTTGGGCAGAATCAAGGCTTCCAGGTACCCTTCGCCTGGCGTCAGACGACGGCATCCAGGACTCCATTCAGGAATGAAGTGCTTCTTCAGGTCATCTCGATGGCCCAGTCGCGCTGCCATAGAGTCTTGCATGTGTTTTTTCGCGGCGACGTTGAGCTCGCTGCCTCTATAGAACATTTCCCATCCCCCGACTATAGACTTCTCAACCCTCGTAACGTAGTCAAGGTGGTATTCCGGATCGTCTCGGAATCGCTGTTTCTCCTTTTCCGTATACTGGTGTTTCCCAGCAGCTTGAGGGTCTTGTGCATCCGGGTCTGCCTCCTTGTTTAAGACGTTTGTACCAAACTGAGGAGCGATGTAGGTTTGATTTCGCATAAACACTGCTAACGAAGTTGCTGTCTTGGCGATATGAGGTACCATTTGAATCGAGGAGGACCCCGTGCCAATGACGGCTACTTTCTTGTCCTTCCAGTCCAAGTCCTGAGGCCAATTGGCTGAATGAGCGATCTGGCCCTTGAAGTCGTGCAAACCTTCGATGTCCGGCCACTTCCACTTTGTCAATACGCCGGATCCATTGATCAGCACGTTGCATGTGTCAGCGAAGGTGCTGCCATCTTTCCTTTTCAGCTCAACTTCCCACTTGCCGGACAGCTGATCCCAAGTCGCACCGACTAGCTCAGTGCTCAACACCACAAAAGGTTCGAGGTTGTGTTTCTGGTAGAACTTGGTCATATAGGTCTGGATCTCTGGAGCGTAACTGTAGTACCCGCTCCAATCTGGGTTTCGATCAAATGGGAATGTCCAAATTCATAAGTTAGTAAGAAATATACGTTAAAGTCTAATAGCTCACGTAAGTGTGTGCTGGAATCTGTTCAGTTCTGCGTTTAGCTAGGTATACCATATTATCACGTAAGTCCAACCTACATCGCAAGCGCATCCAGGATATCTGTTCTCATACCACGTTCCTCCAATCGCGTCGTTCTTCTCATAGCACACGAGCTCATAGTTCTTCAGGAACTTTCGTGCTTTGTGTGCGGCGAGCAAGCCACTCGCTCCCATCCCGACATGGATGATCCGAATTGGGTCAGGATCGCACATCGGCCTTTCAGGCACGAAGAAGTCCTTGTCTTCTGCGTGAGGCATAATGAATGACTTGAGTTTGTTGAAAACTCCGGTACAAGATCAATAGCAGGCTGGTAGCCTCCGATGGAAGGGCGAGTTGTATTTGAAAATTCGACCAAGGCTTTATGTACTTCCGACAAAGCATAGTCTAATCTCCAGGCATGGGTCCAGCAAGAACCACCCCATGGGGAAGTTACCGAGGCTTGCTACCGAAGAACGACTGGCTTTGGAGAGTCAGCAGTACTGACTCAGTTTTTTGGTGCACTTCACGAGGACGGTACATTGTGGTCGTCGATGGCCGACGATAATGCCTAAGTATCAGCTTGGTATTCGACAGACAGTTGCGATAGACAGCATTGTCGAAGGCAGGAACGAGGCTGCAATCATCGAGCTAAGCCCCTTAAAGGCTAAATGAAAACCAGGGTTTAACGAGCCAGACTACCTCCTCCTGTCCGATATGATTGTCGTGCACTCACAGATGTACCAGGGGGCTAGTGTTCGCCGAGCATAGCTCAGATACGACGAAAGCGCCATCATGCGCGCCAGTGGGGAGATCGTTGGCACTGCCATTGCGTGCGGTAAGATGCCCATCTGCCTTGTCCTTCCTCTCGGATGCTGCGCCACCTGCGACACTGCTTCGTGCGGTATCTGTTAATCGAGAAGATACCTTCCCGTGCTATTGCAAAGCCCCAGCACAGGTACTTCTATTGCACAGTTTCAATGGCGAATGGAGTTGACTCTGCCGATATAATAGTGGGTTGGGCGAAGGAGCCGGGCACTCGCGGCACCTGGGGCATCCTATCCAGTTGTGTCCTGACGCTCTTCCTATGCGTCTATACCGCAGTGCATCCCAATATTTCACCAAAGTGGGACTCTACTAAGGACAAGTACCTCTATCTAGCACGGTTCGTATTGTGGGGACTGTTCGCCCCCTGAATTTGTCGTTTCGGAAGCATGGGACCAATTCCTTGCAGCCAGACGCCTGCAGCGAACAATTCAAGCTCATCGGCAAAAGGTGAGTAACACCACACCCAACAGACTAGCTTTGACACGACGCAACAAGGCTATGGTGCCTTCTCTTCTCTACAAACTTGGTCCACTAAGCATAGCTTCTTGTCGTGAGGGGAGGTTTTCAGCCCATTCTCCCTGCTTCGGACTCAGACGTGACTTCCCCCACTAGCTGGTCAGGACCAACATCATTGACTCTGTCGAGAGCAGACGTTCTCTACGCCCTTTACAACAACTACGACCTGCCAGTGTTGAGAGTTGAGGATATGGACGATAGTAGCAAAGCCAGTGGATTGCTAATGATCTTACCACACCCCAAGATGGACGCAATTCTCTCCACATTTCTGATAATGGTGGCGCATCGAGTTATCAGGGAGGGTTCCACATGGAAATCAGCTGCGAAAGTTGTTGGTGACGACAACGGAAGTAGCATCTGTATAGGTCAGTTGTGAATAAGTTTTACCTATCTGTACCTGAGCTGGATGCTACTACAAGCCATGGCGATCTACATGCAGTGCTGGCTGCACTGAGAACACGCCAGTCATGCTCAATCATTGAATACAGAAAGCGGCTAGCCAACTTCTGGGTTCACCTTAAGGTCCTCGTCCGATCGCGACTCGATGATCCACTTTGGGTCGAACGTGCCTCAAGGCTGTGGTATGACTATAGAGCTATAGAGTAGGTACTCCAGAATCAAAACACTCCCAATTGAGTACCTTAAGGCAAACGCGAAAGTCCAGAAGTGTTCTTACGTAAGAACGGGTCCGAGTAAGTCTACATCGAGGTCCGGCGTGCCCTCCCTCTGACAGCTTGCCGCCTATACATGTGCCTACCAAGATGGTGTATGATATTGCAATCATTGGTGCTGGACCCTGTGGTCTAGCTGTTGCTGCTCGACTATCGGAGAAGACGCCGTCGGCTTTATTCACGAACGACGAGCATGCTAGATATTGGAAAAGACACAGAGAACAAGCAAATTCACTTGAGCAGGAGCGCAATAAACGAAAAACATCGACCGATAGCGGCTACGGGAGCGAAAAGGAGAAGAGGCAGAGAGGCTCGTTTCGACCCTCGATGGTCGTGCTAGATGCTAACTCGAATGAATGGATGGCGACCTGGAAGAAACGATTTCGGGATTTGAATATATCTCACCTTCGGAGCCCACTATTCTTTCACCCAGATCCAAGCGACAGAGATGGTCTCTTAGCCTTCGCTCACGAACAAGACCGAGTGAATGAACTCCGCGAAATCCCTAATGTGGTGGACAAAGAGCTCAGCAAGCACGAGAAGAAGCGTCAACAGAGGCGCAAGCAAGCAAGAACGACAGCACGTCACCTCCGTGTCGATGGATGAGACCAGATAGACTACTACACTCCATCTACTGCCTTATTCGACTGCTATTGCGACAGTATCGTCAGACGCTACCGCCTAGACGGCCTTGTTCAGCAAGTCAAAATCACGGACATCTCGTACGACCCTCACGGACAAGGAACCGACCAGGGCTTGTTCACTCTGTCAACATCTACAGAAGCCACCCTGTACAGCCGTATTGTCATCGTCGCAAGCGGTACCTCATCACTACCATCCATCCCAAACTTCAACCAACTCCCACTCCCACTTCAACAAACAGGCAGCATAACCCACGTATTCGCCCCAACCGGCACTAACCTCCCCCCACACATCCACCAAAAACTCACCACAACAGACTCCTCCAACCCAGTCAACATCCTAATCATAGGCGGCGGCCTAACCTCCGCCCAGCTCATCTCCCTCTTCCTCTCCCACCACCCCCGCATCCACATCCACCTGCTCCTCCGCCACCCAAAGCTAAAATGTAAACCCTTCGACATCGACCTCCGCTGGGTCAGCAAAACCCGCAACCGCGTCATGTCGACCTTCTGGAGCGCACCCTCCGATTCCGATCGCATATCCATGCTCCGCACCTCACGGAAGGGCGGCAGCGTCAACGCCCTCTTCACTCACCTCCTGAAAACATACGCCGAGCAACGCAGATTAACAATCCACACTTCCACGCATCTAGTTCTCGACGAAACCTGCACCTGGAACCCCACCCTCAACCTATGGACGCACCTCAACATCCAACCTCCACCCTCCGTCCCAAGCACAGCAACAGCAACAGCGCCCTTCCCCACCATAGCCCACATCGTCTACTGCACCGGCGCAACCCCCTCCTTGAACGCCATCCCCTTCCTCCCGACGCTGAGAGCAAGCCACCCAATCACCACGCTAGCCGGTCTCCCCACGCTAAGCGAGGAGTTGAGTTGGAGCGACGAGGTGCCGTGTTTCTTCACGGGGGCCTTAGCTGCGCTGCGCCTCGGGCCGGGCGCGGCGAATCTAGCCGGGGCGAGGGCGGGCGCTGAGAGGGTCGCGCGGGCGGTGGAGGAGTTGTTGGGGGTGGGTGATGGGGCCGGTGTAGGACCCGACCCAAACACTCATCGGCGGCCCACGGGAAGGAATGAGAATGAGAATGAGGAGGATATGGATGTGGATGTGGCGTGTGCGCGTAGTGAGTTCACGGGGAGTTTTAGTAATCAGTTTGCTGCGCTGGATGTTGGGGATGCGGGGGATGGATGAACGAATGAATGAATGATGAGTGCGTTTGTCCGATGTGATGGCCAAGTTATGCACAATGCTCGATCGTTCAGGAGACCAGTAGAGGGGAGATACAGTGGGCTATGCGGCAAAGTTGCAGAAGAATATGTCCGTTCTGAGTGTCATTTTACTATACCCCTGCAAGAGGACTCTATAGCACACGAAGATGGGTTAAGAGAGTCTACACAATAGTATACAAGGAGTCTGCGCAAGGCTGTCATTCGGGCTTCTGGCGTGCCTAAGCCATCGCCTTCGTCCTTTTCCTGATGAAATCATCAAGCTCCACCACAGTCTTGTACGCAGACCGTACAAAGGCTTGAAAACGCTTGGGATTACGGCCTATCATCCCTCTGTCTTGAGGCGTGGGCGTGCCGGATATTAATTCAGGGTTGTGGGTCGCATACCGCAGCATAGGCTGCTCAACAATTCGCACGAGCTCCGATCGACTGTGGGCGGTGTTTGAGCCAATTTGAGTGACGTCCAGGTGTTCCAAGAACAGTCTTGGCGTTCCTTTTTTCTCCGTTTCATTCTGGACGGTCGATGCAGAAGTGGTCCCTAAAGAGTAAACCGCAGCGTCGATGGCCTCGATACTACCTAGGGCGTATCGAGTCTCCACAGAAGCAGTCTTGGTTTTCTTCATCGCATCAGCTTCAGTGCTGGCTTTATCGAAATCCCTGATCTTGCCTTGTGTCCCATTCTGCCGCAGCGAAGTGGTTTCTGCGTCCGCCCTCGGTGGTTTCAGGCCTGAAATGTCTAGATGGAAGATGAGACTAAAAAGACGCTCGAGATTTGCGTTCGCATGAGGCTTGCCGTCTGCGTCACTATCTGACCTGAGTAATTGTTCTGCGATCTGAGCTAAAAGTGGTGCGAATCGTTGCTCAATTGGTAATGCGCCCCCGGTAAGGATGTACTTATCTGTACGGCAGAACTTCAGATCGACAGGAGCGTTTGGAAGGAGCAGGATCTGAGAGTTTTTGGTAGAGACTAGTGAGACTTCCTGGATAACCAATGACGACGATGAGTCACGTTCCGAGGTAGCATAAATCTCAATTGAAGGATGCAAATTTGGATCTGCGGGCTGCAATGTAATACGAAGTGGCTGGTCGTTGGGACGTGATGTTTCAGAGTCGCTCGCAGGGGAAGTTGCAGTAGCCGACGGTAGGCGTTGCGCTAGAAATTGCGGTAGAAGTGGTATTAAGGATACAAAGCCTGAGACCGTACTTGTATGTGAGAATGGTCGGTCGACAGATGCTTGGTCTTTCTTGCTACGCTGGAAGATTGCTTGACCCAGCTCGACGGAGTATTCTGGCGAGAGGCGACCAGACGCATGGTTATCTGTCAACAGCAGATTATCCATTGGACGGATCACTGTTTCAGCTTGCAATGCTTCCCGCAGGTTGTGTGCGACTTCTTGCTCTCTTTCGCCAACTTCACGCCTTAGCGCGAATAGTACCCGATCTGGGCTGGTGAACGACAAATGTCGATAGTTCTCAACTGAGGTGTCGGTGTATACAGGCACTGTAGAGACATTATCGAGTGTATCCAAAGACAACGGTTGTGAGTGTGAAGCTGACACTTGTTGTTCTGCCTGCCAGCATATAAGTTCCCGCTCAAACCTCTGCAGGTCCCCTTCTGAAAAAGCCCAACACTGCAACTTGCCAAATTCTTTCGAAGCTTTGGCCACTACGCCGAGCTTGTTCGCCATCTCCCGTAAAAGAGTGTGGTCTGCAGTGCCCCCCTTTAAGACTGTTCTAAGGGAAGAGGTCACAGTAAAGGTCTTGGTTATGGGATTGCTGTGCTCCAGAAATATTGTTTTGATCTTCTCGATGTCTTTGTCCTTTCCGTAGATCCATAACCATGCCTTTAACGAATCATACCTTAAAAGAGTATCAGGTAATCTCGAGACAGTTGAAGCATATTTGGCAGATATACGTATGAGGTCCATTATCAGAGGGGAGACAGAGATGCAGGCTGCTGTAGGCTCTGACGACTTGGTCACGAGGGGAGCAGTGTCGAAGCCCCATATTCTCTCGAAGATGAAGCAGGCCAGTGCTTTCTTTGTGACTTCAGTTTGATGATATTTTCGCCATGCTTTTGCACCCTTGACAGCGATATAGGCCCGGAGCTGAGCCTTGGAGAAGCCCGAGGCTAGGCTGTGCTGATACTCCCGCAGTGTCTCGTGGTAAGGCTTGTCGGTCGGCTCCGCAATCTCTCTCCTCAATTTTTCAATATTGTCGTTGACTTCTGACGGTGAAACTGGTCTTCTCTCTTGCGCAAGAGCTTCGCGGACGCTCAGCTGCGGCTTCTCCTGGGATGCAGCAGGTTTGACTGTATTTCCCGCTTCATCAGCCTTAGGCAGACCGGGACTGCCTTCTCTGTTGCGCGGTTTGCTTCTGCCCTGTGGTAAGACTAGGATCTCTGCTGGCTTTCCGAGGACACTGACTCCAAGGTCTGCCGTCTGGGGTGGTTGCCAGTGGCGGTATCTAGTTTGCGGTCTGTCATCGTTGGAATTGTCGCTCACGCGGCGAGCGGGTAGCTCGTTATCGGGGGCTTGCTCCTGTTGAAGCGCGACAGCACTCGCACTCGCACTCTGCCATCTTCTTCGGACCGTGTTCTGGACATTGTCTCTAAGAGCAAGTTTATGCTGGCACTGCAGGCAAACGTACGCTTTGTTAGTGGCACGGGCGAACATGAAAGTCAGCCGAAGTGCATTTAAGCCAACAGCACATGCGATTTCAGAATGACCAAGAATGTAGATGCCTCGACAGACGGTACCAAGTAGTCGAGACGCTCGCGGATCTACTTTTAGGCAGCAAGGCATCACGGCGTTAAGGCATCGATGTAGTTGCCCGCTGCAACGGAACGAGGCTGCGAGGCTGCAAGGCTGCAACATCTAGGAGTACTAGGAGCGTGAGGGGCGGCTCTGCGGCGTGTATCCAGAAATTCGGAAAGTGCATAACGTACATTGCCTGGTAGTTGCCTTGTAAGTGTCTTGGATAACACGATTCGAGCCAACCTCACCCAATACTTGAGCACCCCAACGTACCTCGCGCCACTTCTCTACTACTCTCTCGCCGCGCACTCGAAAGACAACATCCTCTCGCAATCTCGCCGTCGTCCAACAGAATATTGTGCTGCCCTATCCTTACCTGCGACTGTTCTGAGGGCGGCACTTACAGTGAGGAGCCATGGCTGGGGAGTCGAGGTGAGAACACCGACAAGACCAATGTCAAGACATGCGATGCTGATGGGATGTGACACGATAGGCAGGAACTACTTCACTGGCTAAACAGCCTACTGCAACTCAACATTACCAAAGTCGAGCAGTGCGGAACTGGGTAAGGGCGCCACGGAGCCAATAGGGTTGTTGTTAACATCCGCCCATAGTGCTGCGCTATGCCAGGTCTACGACTCCATCTTCTTAGATGTGCCCATGGCTAGGGTGAGGTTCAATGTTAATACCGAATATGCCTATATACAGAACTTCAAGATCCTACAAAGTGAGCCTCTTCCTAAACGAGGCGAGGTCCATTGCTGACAACTCACAGACTTGTTCACCAGACATGCCATCGAGCGCACAGTCCCCATCGAGTCCCTCACGAAATGCAAGATGCAAGACAACCTGGAGTTCCTACAGTGGACGAAACGTTTCTGGGATGCCAATTTCCCTGGCCACGATTATGATGCAGTAGCACGAAGAAAAGGCGCAGGTGTCTCAGCTCCCACCCCGGCCGCTCCAGTGTCAGGTAGAACTTCGACAACAACTTCACGTAAACCCGCCCAGCCCACGCCGGCCAGAGCGACGCCACGAGCAGCCGGTGCAGCAGCAGGCGGCGCTGCGATGGGAGGAGCTACAGCTTTAGCCTTGCGCCAAGAGAATGAGACCATGAAAGAGGCCATTACAGGGCTCGAGAAGGAGCGAGATTTCTACTTCAGCAAGCTAAGAGATATAGAGTTGCTTTTGCAGACTGCTGTGGAGCAGGATCCTGAGCTCGACAAAGATGACAACGGGTTGATCAAACAGATCCAGGCCATCTTATACAGCACCGAAGAAGGGTTTGAGATACCAGTCGAAGCTGAGGGGGAAGCGAATGGCGAAGAACCAGACACATTCTGATTGTGACGATGTAATGAGTGCCACGGTTTGATGGTATGAGAGGGTTGGTGTTCCGACACAGAAGGCACCGCCTTTGAGCATTATTTGGACGATTGGGAGCAGGTGTTGCCGCGTGGAAAGGGCCTCGGACGGTTAAAAGCAGAGGGATACTGAGGTTCAGCAGTGCAAGAGCAGCTGCGCAGCGCCTTATACCCAACTGCTCTCTTTCCAAACATGGTTACGGCTTGATCCTATTCTGTCATATTCTGTTGGACTCACACTGTGATGGCATGTCCGCTTCTTCATGGGCTGTGACTCTTTCTGCTATAGCAATCTTACATTAGAGGTCCTGGTCGCAGCACCCCAATTCGTGAACGCTGACAGTAGACACTAAAGACTACCTTCATGCTACATGCACATGATGGCCTTGTAAGCCGACTCGGTAATGCACCCGGAACAATAGAGACCGGCATTCCGAAGCTGACAAGGCAAGTCGAGCGGTGAAATGGCTTGAATGGTTCTCGGTGTGGAACTTCCAACGACCACACTAGAATGCGCCACTCATTTTATTTTTGGTATTGCCTCGTATCGGCGCGTGGCCTGACCGGACGCCGATGCTTTGCTGGGGCAGGAAAACATTCAAATGTATGAGTAGTCTCGATGCAAGCCTACAGAGATTGAATCATCTTGATACAGTAGAAGTTCATCGCTGGTCATCAGGCACGCGCATAGACATCTTTTATACATTGCTGAGATAATTGTAACACTGTCAACGACATCAGCATTGATTGCTTTCTGAAGAATCAGGGGTTACGGCAAAGAGCTTGAAGGAAGCTTAAGGGGCATCAATCAGTCTCATCGAGCCATCGCATTCGACCATCTGATCATTAACACGTCGACATAGACATAATGGCAGCTCTAAGGACGGGCTTCAAGGCAGCTACTGTTGGCGCTGTTGGGGCCAGTGTCGCGTACACAGGCTACTACTATTACAGCACGACCAATGTTTACTTTACAGCACATGCCGAGTCACTACCATCAGACTCACAAGCTGCCCTCAAGAAGATGGAGTGGAAAGGATTTACCGAGATGAGGCTCCAGAGTGCTGAGCAAGTGAACCACAACGTCAAGAAGCTCACTTTTGCCTTGCCAACCGAGGATTCAGTCACAGGCATCTCGCCCATCACATCGTTACTCACGAGGCACACACCGGAGGGGGCCTTCATCCCTGTATTTCGACCGTATACACCTGTCAGTGACAACGACGAGAAGGGTACCGTGACTTTCATGGTGAAGCACTACGAAGGCGGCAAAGGCTCGACAAAGATGCATTCTCTTAAACCTGGAGACAGCATGCTATTCAAGACGCTCCAAGAATTCGACTACAAGCCAAATCAGCATCAATCCATGCTTTTCATTGCTGGAGGCTCAGGCATAACCCCAATCTATCAACTCACACGTGCCATTCTGAGGAACCCCGAGGACAAGACTAAGATCAGCCTCATCTACGCAAACAACACAGAAGAGGACATCCTACTACGGAAGGAATTTGAGGACCTCGAAGCCAAGTATCCAGGGCGGTTCCAAAAGATCTTCACAGTAAGCAAGAAGACTTCATCGGGAGACGAGGTACAGACAGGCTACGTGACGAAGGAGATGATCAGCAAAGTCTGGTCAGGGAAGGCGGCAGGTCAGAAAGTGCTAGTCTCTGGACCACCACCCATGACCGAGGCCATCGCTGGCGCCAAAGGAATGGCTGGCTGGACACAAGGAAGCGTTGGCGGTGTTCTGAAGGAACTGGGTTACACGAAAGAAGATATTCACAAGTTTTAAGCTGTGTGTATCAGCAGCTCTAGCTGGCTCAGGATGTTTTTTTTGGTGTTTCTCATTCGTGTCCAAAGGTATGCCTGTGGAATTTGGGAGAGCTTCGGGGTTGAGCAGAGAATGGGCTCCTGTATATATCACGCACATGTCCTTAGACGAGCGCATTGGTTGTTGCTGCTCACAATAATAGAATAGACAAATAAAGATCAACGTTACTCCGACGAACATCGAGAGCTTCCAAGATCAAGGTTTATGCCACGCTTTCGAGAAGGTCAAGCTTTGGTGCGCGACCCAACCCGGCGCCCAGAAAGCATATGCAAGCTGACATGTGCGCCCGTTTATTTCTTGTAGCTTTGTCATACGGTGCGCAGCTGGCGACATGCTCGCTGCTAGTTTGGTGAAGACGTCCGGAGAGGTGCCATGTTTCAGCACTATCTTACTCACTATTAGACCACTTTCTCACATACAAGTCAGTGGAGACTGAGACTAAGACTGAGACTGCCTGAGCTGGCACGCCCTGGCCCCAACTCACTCGCGGGTTGCTACTTCCTTCACTCGCTTACCAAGCCGATAACACTGTGTTACTGAAAGCAGTTTCAGTGATGCAAGCATTCGGTATGTCTATTGTGCTCTGTACTCTCCTACATCTCCTTGTCATGAATATCACTCCTTGTTTGCGACCATGCTGCGAAAGCAAGCGCTGAACAATCTATCTTTTACAGTACCCAAGAATCGGAAGGTGGACATGACATTCCAGTGCCCAGTCTCGATGCAATAGCTGACAAGCACATAGCCCAAGTTCGATTTGACTCTGAGCCTCATCGATCTCACAAACATTCCCCTTGTGGTTGGCCAAGTCTACATCAAATGGCACCTTCCATCCTCAAGCGGCGCCGAGCACCGTGGTCGCACCGACAAAGCTAGGATCCAAGAGCATCGTGCAACATGGGACTACGTCAAGAACATCCCCGTCAAATTGACCATCGACAAGAGCCAAGCACTCCAGCCTTGCGATATCATGTTTGAGATCCTCCAGGAATTTTACGACAGTAGACGAGGAGGACGAGTACATCTCGGGAATGTCAAGCTCAACCTCGCTGAGTACACCAATGCGCCTGAGCCGGCGGTCGACGATCCTGATCCAAATGGAGACGGAAGTGGCGTGATCATGAGGCGTTACCTCATGCAGGACTCTAAGGTGAACGCAACACTCAAGATTGGCATAGCAATGAAACAGGTCGACGGAGATACCAACTTCATATCTCCCCCTCTGAAGAGCGCCATGGTCATAGGTGGAATCGCAGGCATCATAAATGCCGAAGCAGGCGAGACAGATGACATGCCCAGCATTGCGAGCAAATCAAGAGAGTTGTCAGAGGCACAGGACATCTACAGAAGGACACTCGCCGCATCATGGGCATGTGAAAAAGGAGAACTACCACCAGACAAGCTCATTGAGGATCTGTTTGCAGGCGGGGATGGGGGAAAGTCGAATGTCCCGCAGTCCCTCAAGAGACTTGGCCCGAGCATGCGCCTAAATTCGCCTCGAGATGAGAGCAGCACTTCGAGCGAAACTGACTCACGCCGCGATCGGCCTGACACTCCGCGAGAGGGCAGCACGTTATCACCGGATGTGGCGCGGAATGGACACCGTAGAGGTGGCAGTAGTGAGGTAATACGTTCGGGCTCGCACAATTCCGTCACAAGTGGTGTGAGCGGGAGGGGGAGTATCGAGCAGCAGATGCAGCACAGCCAACCAACACACCATCCACATCATGTCCCTCAGAGGCGGAACGCACAAGGCGACTTCCGCGAGATGACAGAATTCGATCTGAGGGACGATCTGAGGAGTTGGCAGGTACATGTGAGTTGAAGAGGAAAGTCGTAGCAATAAGGCTCAGCCTACCTCGAAAAGGCAATATGACTCAACTTGAGGGCTGGCCTGTGTCTGCCTGATGTTGGATGCTCCCCGCATTTGCGCCAATCAGAGCTCGAAGCTTGTCCTACCAAGGCAGCACTCCATGCAGCCTAACTACAAATAACTCTCAAAGCACAACAAGTGTCTTCGCTCACCTCAAATTGCTGTCTATACAGTCAGTTCCGGGTCGTCGACGGGATTCTACAACTACGGATAAGTCCTGCTAGCAACGAGAATCAAGCAACAGTTCCCACACCTGATCTTTCAGCCTGATCCCACTAGTCACTTCAGCTCCAGCTGTGTATTATGGCAACTGTGGAAGTTGCCGTTGAGAACCCCATCATTGCGCCAAAAGAGCTCCCTGCATCACCGGCCGTGGAAGCCGACAAGCTTCTACCCAGCGATATCCTCCAGGACACAGCAATAGACGATGATGACGATTGCGTGATCTGTTATCAGACACTGTATCGCCCCGCAAAGACTGAATGTGGCCACTCGGCATGCGAGTCATGTATGCTTCACTGGACACTAATGGCGATGGACGTCAAGCCCGAAGACCAGCAATTGTCGGTGACGCTCTCAGTTGACGGAATGAAGTTCAAGTGTCCAACTTGTCGCACCTACACATCCGCAAAACTCGACGCTCAGCGTGACAATCTACTCCAGGCGAAATATCCAGAGGACTACGCTTCTCGCCTCGCAGAACTCGGTAGCTCAGATGCTGGCCCCCAAGATGAATACGCGACACAGACAATGGCCCTCATGACCGGCAACTCTCACCGCAAAGTGCCACCTTCAATCTCTCCGTACACAGGCATGACACGCACACACGAATGGACTTTCTTCGTCCAGTCATCTAGACAAGATCTGATCGAGCAGGTAGATGTCATCCTCCACCCAACATTCAGACAGGACCGCCTGGTAGTACTCAGACAGCCGCCGTTCACGACAACGCATCTGGGCTGGGGCTACTTCACCATTTTCGCGGGCATCACGCTGAAGGAGGGATGGGAGTGGGTAGATGAGGAGAGGGTTGTGGATTCTGATGCACCAAAGGGCAGAGTGAGGGACCGGTTACCGCTGGAGTGGCTGCTTGATTTTGGTGGGAGTGGAAGCCAGAGGAATAGGTTGGTGAAGTTTAAGAAGGTCGAGAGGAACCAGGAGAAAGAGAAAACCGTCGAGGTTCAGGATGGTGATGACCTGGACTTGGGACCTCTAGCCGAGCTGATGAGTGCCGCGGAGATCGCGCAGTTGAGGGAGGTCAGAAGGTTGAAAAAGGCGCGGGAGCAGCATGCACGGTAGAGGGCTGGAATTACATAAAATATGGTTTGCATTTTAATATCCAATGGCCAAAGACTATCGTTTCGAGCCTAGAAAGTATATGGAGCATGAACCGGGGTCGCAACTTCCTCACACGGGGCGCCCCTACTTGATATCCCATACCATCCGCCACGACTCCCACTTTCAACTTCAAGTTCTGAGGGTTGGCAGCCACCCCAGTTCGGGAACCCTGACTAGCCTACTAGTAGCTGGCACAATCACATCACCATCACCATCCCGTACCATCTGCGCTTCCTTTCCTTTGTTTCCATCGAAATATTGCAATGCAATGCATGCGATTGCGTTTCCGGCTCCCAAGTCCTTATTCCCGGTGTGCATAGACTATTTTTCGAGGACAGGACCTTGTCTGTCACTAACATACTACTACTAATACTACTGTGATCCGTGGTTTGGCTCAGTGGTTGACAGACAATGATCTGTTGATGTTTGTTTTTATTCGCTCTCGGAACGGACAACGTATAGGTACTGAATGTCACGCTGTGCAGTGTGCAGTGCTCTTGAAATGACGAAGAGGGTAGACGCCGGCAGCTAGTGATGGATCGGCAATATGGATTAAAGATGAGTATGGAATTGTGGATCGAGTTATTGGGTATCTGGACCTTCCGGCCATGGTACATAAGCAATGATGATGAGATCGCTATAACGCCTTCTCCCGCTGTGTCAGCTCAGCTCAGATTTTGCCATGCCTTCGTATGGATTGGGTGCTATGCTCGACAAGACGTCGTACTTATTTATTCCTCTGCTTACTCTCCCTCATCTGTTTCTGTCCACCGAGCTCGTCCGCCACAAAGTATCTCCACTAAGATTGGACAGACTAGCATTGATGATTCCTCGCCACCGTGAACCAATAGGTCTTTGCTCGTTCTGCTCCGTGGGTGGCAAATCTTCCCCTCTCTCTACGTCTTGGTCCATCAGATTTGGTACGTCTTGCCTATCTGGGATTGGTATCGAAGCGGTAGACGTATCGTCAGGGATAGTAGTCGCAACACGTTCCTGTACAGTGTCGGCAGTCTCGTCTCCTGGCTCTCTGTTGTCCTCTTCGTTATCTTCTGATGGTCCACTCCTCTGCATAGACCGCACAACATCACCCTTGCAGATCGGACATGTCCTCCTTCGGTTCACCAACCAAGGCGTAATGCACTCAGCATGGAATTCGTGGCCGCAAGGCAATGACATGACTTTGGACTCGCCGTCGACGTATTCTTCAAGACAGACAACACATTCGATCTGGCGGCCTCGGTAACGCTTGGGTATGGGCTTTCTTTGTTTCTCTGCTGGTGGTGGACTCGGACTTTGCGAGCCCTGAGAGCTCTGAGATGAGGCACTGCTAGCTGGGCTCTGACTCAGCACACCAATGATAGTCTGAGAACGCTGACGAGCTCGAACGGGGTCCGGCCGTAATTGTGGTGAGGCGGCCTGCGAGCGATCGGGCGTTGGTAGTTGTGATGAGGTAGTTGACGAGGCGACCGCCATAGTATGATATGTCCGGACGGGGAGACGGTCGACGACAGATTTTGGTGCTCTCCATCTCCTTCTTCGGATACGGGATCTAAGGAGGAGGAGACCGTAGACGAAAGTCAAGGTCACCAGGGGACTGACAACGAGGACGAGTAGAGTGTCAAAGAATGGGCTTGTCGAAACACTAGTCGGAGTAAGCGTCACCCAGAGACCTTCTCTTTCATCTTCGTCTTGATGCTTTTTTAGTGATTGTGGTTGCTTCTTCTTTGCATCGGGGCCTGACCGCGGCGCTGCAGAGTTGGGTGACTTGTGGAACCAGGACCTGATTTTCTTGAAGACTGACCCACAGTCTTCGGGATGCGAGGTATTGTCTTTCTTCGCAGAGTCTGTCTGTGGTGTTCTCCCGTCCCTGTTTGGCTTCTGATATTCACCACTGCCTGGGATGATGCTCCCACCCTTAAGCTCGGTCTCCTTGCTACCAGCGACTGTGGCAGTGTTAGTTGCGTCGTCTTTCTTGCCTCTGAGACTAGTGGCAATTGAAGTCGATTTGGGCGCAATTAATTCTGTATCTCTCCAATCTTGCACGCCGATTACGAAGTCGTCGTTGCCAGCTTTACTGGTAGTGCGTTGCTTCGGGAACTTAGTGGTGGTCGAGAGTGTCTTTGCAGTAGTCGAGGTTTGTGTAGCTGATGTTGTAAGAGTCTTCACCGCATCATCGTCCCAATCCTTGACTTGCACCCATTCGATGTTGCCACTGCCCGGCGGACGTCGGCTATCTTCAGCATGAGGTCCTGCATCATCAAAGCCGACAACCTGGAGGACATTCTGCATCCATCCTTGTTCGACTTGAGGCACGAGTCTCCCACTACTGGATTTTGTTGTTGGCCGAGACTGTCTGATAGAGGTGAAAACAGGGCCGCTATTCTTGTTCTTGCTCGTGCCAGAGCTAGGTTCTTTAGCTGAAGCAGCTTTGTTGCCATCGAGTGCAAGGTCAGACTCGGGAGGCACGAGGGTCGACAGTAAATGAGCTGAAGTATATGAGGTGAATATGGCAGGTATAGTGATGTTGGAAGTGTCGCCCTTGGCATACATGATGGTGAGCTGGCCAGTACGCTCGTTGTCTCCCACAATCAAGGCGATACCACCTCTTCTTTGGGTCCATTTGACCTTCTCTAGAAAGCCGCAGCCGCCACGGCTGAGCATTACGATCTTGCCGGCGATATCTGCGCTCTCTTGTAGCGATTCGATGTCTGCATGAGTGGACTTTTGTGATTTGTCTTGAGGGACCGAGTTGGCTGGCTCGCCCGGTTTGACGACTGGTGCAGGGTTGGAATCTGCCAGAGGTCGATGGAGATGATCATCAGTGCCATCTTCTTCGTCAGGGAGTGGGGTTCCTTCACTACTAATTCCTTCTGCCTTATTGAGATCTGAGGATATTTGGCTGTCTGGCTGATCGACTGCTGCAGAGTCATCGGTCGACTTCTTGAACGCTTTCTCATTGACTGCTGGGTTATCTGGTGTCTTTTTCTGATCGTCGCCCCACCCAGGCACATCTGAGCAACCAAGCTCAAACCCACTGATCTTCAAGTCATCTTCCGACAATAGCGTATCGTCACCAAAGCCCCTTCCGATCCATAGCTGCCCACTCAGGCCCTTTGAAGGCAGACTCGGACCAAAAGCGGCCGGCCTGGCGAGGAAGAAGGTCGAGTTTTCGAATGTTAAGCTGATGATGGCGGATGGGGGGAATAATGCTGAAGGCGTAGAGAACGAAAATAGTGCTCGTAGCCGCGACTGTGGAGGGTGTTGAAATACATCTGCACCATCATTTTGGCCACCGAGTAGCGAGACGCATGTTAGGAAGACAGGGATGGCGATGAAACAGACAACGAGTAGGACAAGACGATGAGGTCTCATAGTTGTGGTCGAATGCTTAGGGTCGAGCGAGCATTGAATGGCAACGCCAGCGTCGAGCAGACAATGTTGGATATACCCATAAGGCGAAAGCAAGGTGCGCGACGTGGTGTGGGAAGGCTCTACCTGACTGCGAGGTCAGGCGTGGATGTCGATGTGGATGGCCTACGAACGAATCCAGTAGTGCTTCGTGCCCACCACTGTTGCGTCTATGACAGGATGAATAGGGAATGGTCTGGCCACCAAGGGCCGCTAAAATTAGGGTATTTAGGTCTTGGACTCACCGGGTAGTGAGGCACGTGACGGTACTATCGGAGCTATAGGGCATCTGCATTCACAGTAAATCCCGCTTGCATACGCGTCCTTGGTGCGGAACATGTTGCGGTGGCACTTCCAAGCCGAATAGTCAATTGCAATATCCCTCCTGGTGATGCACTACGTGCGAGTTGCTGCGTAACGCTTGCGTTTCGCCGCCTGGACTTCTGATCATGCGAGCAGAAGGTAGGCAGCCACGCTTGCCATTCCAATACGTAGTCGATCTATATTCTTCTTAAACAGTCACGGCAGCGACAATGCCAAATTTCAGAAGAACCCTGGAAGGAATTGAGTACAGTTATTCAAACCTAGTATTAGCCCTGGAAATCCACTCTTAGGTAGCGACTGTCGGGCATGTCTTGTATACCGGTATATGTGATAGTCTAAGCGTACAACACCCTGCCCATCTTCCAAAAACCAGAACTCCACGCTAACTTTTGAATATTAAAAATCAGAGTACATTGCCACCCTAAATCCTCGGTGGCTCGTCTTTGCCAGTTGGCACGGTGTTCATGTGATTGCCGATGGTCAAACTGCTTCTAGGCCTCTCGTCCCTGCTCCTTCCACCCCTACTCCTGTCGCCATCAAGCCTATCCTCGATACTGTCTGTCCTCCTCTCACGTGTTGGACTGCGGGAATCATTCGAATTCAGTGCTGCCAGACCTTGGCTATCCGTGCGATCAACGATGGCGTTCGGGCTGACGACTGGCCTTGACAGATCAGTGCTAGGATCGAATGCGTTTGCCTCTAGATCATCGAAGTCTTGCCCTGGGTTTGCAGTCTGGAATTCGATACCTTTGATGAACCAATAGAAGCCTGATGCGAGGCAAGCTCCCAGAGCAGGACCTAACCAGTAGATCCAGTGTTCGCTAGGGAACTGCTTATTAGCGACACATGGGCCGAAGCTTCGTGCTGGATTGAGAGATCCGCCGGTATAGTAAACGCCACCCAGTTCCGCAATGAAAAGTGATAGCCCAATCCCGATCGGTGCAAGAAAGGTGCCTTTGTGCTTCTCCACAGCTAGCATGAGAATGGTGAATACGAGCTGAGCGGTCAGGAACATCTCGAGAAAGAGGCCTTGTGCAGTGCTGGTACCGCCCGAGAGGGATGTCCCCACCGCCAGTGGTCCTGGCAAGAGGCCTTTGACGACTCCAGCGCTGGCCATGGCACCCAGCATTTGAGCAATGAAGACAAAGCAACCGCGGCCGAAGGGAACGGCTCCAGATAGGCAGAGAGCCAGTGTAACTGCTGGGTTGAAGAGACCTCCACTGACTCGAAAGAAAACCCACGCATTGACGGCGAGGGAAAAGGAAAAACACAGGCTTATGTAGAGCAATGCAGTTGGGTTAGGTCCTATTGTCAACGTTTTAGTAACAATCTCAGTGTAAGACTTAACTCCACTTACCTTGAGGAATGCTAGTGCTTTGGTCGCCCGAGGCTGTTTGAGGTGTGTTGGCAACCTGTGTTCCCGCAAAGGCGAAGAATCTACAATTTGTCAGAGAGCATACTCGTTGATTGACTCGCTAAAGTTGTGCTCACAAGAACATGAACGTGCCTACGAATTCGCCAGCCATGGCAATGAAGTGGTTCCTTGGCCCAGATGGGATTCTGCTGACAACACCCCACGTCCTCGGGTTGATTTTCTTCGGACTCGCGCCGCCCTCATTGCTTGCAGACTGCTTATTGCCGCGGCGAAGGCCAGGTAGGAAGCCTTGCTTTTCTTGCAGTCTGTCCATGTTGGATGGCCGCTAGTGACGCTGGATTAGGTTCGGAGAGATTTTGGCAAGCTCCAATCGCCGAACGTTCAAGTACAAGTAGCTTGCTGCAGGTCGAAAAGGTGTAGCACCACTTGTGATGAAAGACCAACGAGGAAAGGGGATATGTTAAGGGAAGGAGACGAAGGAAGAAAAATGTGCTATGATCACAATCGTGCAGTAGAGATGAAAAGGTAAGGCCTGAGCAGGATTCCCATAATAGACGGCATGGAAAAGTACTCCCCAGGTCGATCCTCAAGCCACGGCCTCAAAGCGTCCTGGTGAGTATACGAGCATGCTAGCTTGACTTCTACCTGCTCTCCACTAATATGAAATAAGATGGTGCATAGCGCGAGCTGGTGCCAGTGGTTGGTTGTCTAGCCTGAAGTTGGTGCTCGTCTATGCGAAACAGCATAGCGTCGGCAGGTTATCGAGCATGGTACCCAGCTTACCATAGGGCGCATTTCATCGCCCGGTTAAGCACCCTTTGAAGGAACGATGGGCAGTGAAGGGGAGATGGCCGCCACCAGTCAGAAACTAGTGTCTCGCTTTGATCATCGCCAGTCTGCTCGAATCGTCTAGCGTAGGTTCTTTCTCCAAGTTACTAGGACGAGATTCGACTGCAATTACTCTCTTTTCGAAACCCAGCCCTGTGTAGTAGGACATGCCCGAGACTTGAGTGGACCCCGGTGCAGTAACGAAACGGCAAATCATTATTATTGTGCATGGTCTCGACCTTGAGTCTGCAACGAGACGTCCCGGGATAGTACTTGGTATGCATGAAGCATGCATGTGCTCATACATGACGCGTCACAGTCCACTGTAGTCGAACGATGCACATTTCCCCCGATGGCAAACTTCACAACATAACCGTTGCGTGGAAATCTAAACGCACTACCAAGTGGTTGGCGAATTCTTAGAGATGGCAAGAAGGAAGGGTTCTATTCACGTCTAGGCTGCGTACCGCGACTGAAGATTACGGATCTGCTCGTCTACGCTTAATCCCTTGCCTTGCTCCCTTGTTACGGATGGCCCAGGATAAGCTTCGCCCGACGCGCCCTTCATACGCTTTTGAGCTTGTTCACCACCGTTCAGCACTCTAGCGGCAGCCTCAGCGACGGGATCTGACGAGCCGCCTTCTGCCTGCGCCCTCAAACGCTTGAGATTTGCAACCACATCCATGCCTGCAACGCTTGTCGAAGAGAACCTTTCTGCGTTTTTCCTCTGTTGCTCCTGCCAGCTTGGATCAAGGAGTTCAATACGCAGATGTTCGTCAAGCTCGGCAATTGGGATGCGCTGCTTACAGTTTGGACATATCGAGGTTTGAGCTGACTGTTGGGTGCGCTGTTGTGCTCGAGGCACATAGTCTTGCCGTATACGCATAGGCGCTGGCTCTCTTTGCGCAGCCTGCGGCGGTGCTGGACTGGGTACTTGCGGCGGTTGTGGTGTAGAAGCTTGTGGGAAAGGAACATAATTCTGCTGAGGAGGAAAGGCCTGCGGCACGCCCGGGCTCGGATAGGCAACAACCGGTGTAGTGGACGGATAACCTTGCTGATAGCCGTTGTATGCATCGTAGCTGTCCTGGTAACCTGCATAGCTTCCCATGTCGCTGTCAGGCATGGCTTCCTCAATGCGCATGTCTGGTCTTGACAAGCTCATCATAGCCTTTTGCTCTAGACTCGCACTCTGCAAGTCGTTCAGCGTGGTAGGGGGCGGCAGCTCTGCTTGGTCGTCAGCCTCGGTGAAGAGAACAGTCTCAACCACGACAAAATCGTGCCAATCGACCTGAGCATAAGCTATCTTTTCTGTCTCTTCTGCTTCTTCCTTTTGCTGCTTCTGTTTCTCTTGGTGCTTCATGTATTCTGATCGCTTCTTGGCCTTGCTCAATGTTCTGAATCTATCCTGTATGTTGTCTTGTATCTCTCGTATGCGAGCTTGTTCGGCCTTCTGACCTTCAGGTCCTGTCTGTAGTAACAGCGAGTACTGGTCGACCATGCGCTGGAAGAAATTGTACAGAGAATGCTGGGGCCGTAAGAAATCGAATTGATAATTGCGTGCTTCTTTCTGCGACAAGTTCGTCATCCAGCTCTTTCCCTTCCTGGCCACATGTAGCGCTGTCAGCCTTAACACCTCAAGGTCAAGAGAACTGATGTTGGGCATCCTTGCGCTGAACTGATACTCTGGTGGTGGCTCTGGTCCTTTTGGCTTCGCTGGGGCGGGCGTGGCACCTCCCACTCGTCCGGACAAGTCGGCGTTTCGTCCTGCTCTGACTTCTGAGACTCGCCATTGATAGAAGGGCGCATATGCATCGTTCGGCGACAGAAAGGAGAACTTGGAATTAGACTGTTCCTTATCTCTGATGCGGTCTTCGAAGACTGGCCCATTGCGTGCAACGTAGCCGGCGGTTTTCTCGACGATCGCTCGGATATCCTTCGGTGGGAGAACAATACCTTCAGGTACTTTCCCCGATGTGTCTACCGCATTTGCGCTGCCGTTCTGCGCCATTGCAGCGCGATTGCTGCTGGCCTCTAGTCAAGCTTGGGTACCGATCTGACGGATTCGGGAGAAGCAAGACAGTCGATGGAATAGCTGAGTCGAGCTTCGGACGTATCTGCGAGGCGAAGTCAGTTCAACCGAGTCTGATATAAAGTCGCGCCAGACAGTCATGGAAGCATGAAATCTTGCGAGGCTCTGCATCGTAGCCGCAACTTCTTGAACGGAAGGTTAAGCGAAGACTTTCCGATAGCACGCTACTTTAGCTTACTCGGCTCAGGGGTGTCGCCACTGTCTCAGTCCAGAATTCGTACAGTCGCGAGGAGTTTGTTGTAGCAAAACGACGAGAGGAGGTCTGACGTGCTGGTGAGTCTGCCACCGTAATGGACGAAGTGTAGACCGATCATATTGAGTCAAGAGCCAGCCCAAGCCTCTTGAGCCCGCCGCACCCCGCGCCTCGAGCCTAAAGTCCTCAGCTCAGGACAGCCTGAGGTGCATGTGCATGCGCGCTTAACATTATTTTGGGCGACCCCTGCACTCCTTGGACCTGCGTTTGTGTGTAAGGTGTCCTTGTTAGGTGTCCTCCACGACCACTTTTGACATCCCTCTACACAGATCCCCCGTCTCCTCCAAGTCGTTCCTTTTAATACTCTTCTCACCGCCGACTTCATATTTTGTCTTTTATTAACCACTATTGGCCAACATGGCACGAAAACCAGGCCGATCGCCTGCACCACCGGACAATCGAGCATCAGCCTCTCCAGTAACCTCGCTTCCACCACCACCTCCGCAACCACAACCCGTCGAACAGTCGTTACAGCCACCCAGGACCGTTGCAAAGAAGTCGAGCAAGAGCAAGCTGAAGAACAAGAGCTATGCATCCGACGGTGTCAAGGACAATGATATCTTCCTGCTACCTGGTTCGGATTTCCAGATCCTGGGTCTCATCACTCTGGTTGGCGCTGCCGTGAGGCTGTTCAGAATCTACCAGCCCACCAGCGTCGTGTTCGACGAGGTGCACTTTGGCGGCTTTGCCACCAAGTACATCAAGGGCAAGTTCTTCATGGACGTCCACCCTCCCCTAGCCAAGCTGTTGATCACTTTGGCTGGTTGGGGTGCTGGCTTCGACGGGAACTTCGACTTCAAGGACATTGGCAAGGACTATCTCGAGCCAAGGGTGCCCTACGTGTCCATGCGCATGTTACCAGCTATCCTTGGGATTGCCACAATCCCCACCATGTTCTTGACCCTCAAGGCATTGGGCTGCCGCACCTTCACTGCCAGCCTGGGTGCAGCTCTCCTGATCTTTGAAAATGCTCTGGTTACACAGTCTCGCTTGATCCTGCTGGACTCGCCTCTGATCGTCTGCACAGCCTTCACAGCTCTGGCATGGGTATGCTTCACAAACCAGCACGAGCTTGGGCCTGAAAGAGCTTTCGATGCATCATGGTGGTTCTGGCTGACAGCAACTGGCCTTGGCCTGGGTGCAACAGCTTCAGTCAAATGGGTCGGCCTGTTCACAATCGCCTGGGTCGGTGTCTTGACCTTGCTGCAGCTATGGGTTCTGCTTGGCGACTCCAAGAATGTCACTCCTCGGAAGTGGTTCAAGCACTTTTTCGCTCGAGCATTCTGCTTGATCGTCGTCCCGGTCTTCTTCTACGTCGGCATGTTCGGCATCCACTTCCTTTGCCTCGTCAATCCTGGTGATGGTGATGGCTTCATGTCTTCGGAGTTCCAGGCTACCCTGAACAACAAGGGCATGGCTGACACTCCAGCTGACGTGGTATTTGGCAGCGAGATTTCTCTACGACATCACAACACCCAAGGTGGCTACCTCCACTCTCATTCTCATATGTATCCCACAGGCAGCAAGCAACAGCAAATCACTCTGTACCCACACAAAGACGAGAACAATGTCTGGCTCCTTGAGAACCAGACACAGCCCATTCTTGCTGACAATCAGACAATCGCTGGTCCCTACGCTTGGGCAAACATGACGGAATATATCAAAGACGGAGCCGTCCTTAAGCTATACCACACCACCACCCACCGGAGACTACACTCTCACGACGAAAGGCCACCAGTCACCGAAGCAGACTGGCAACAGGAAGTCACCGCTTACGGTTACGAAGGGTTCGAAGGTGATGCGAACGATATGTTCCGAGTAGAGATCGTCAAGCACATGTCTGATGGTGAGCTCGCCAAGCAGAGGGTTCGAACTATTCAAACGAAATTCAAGCTCGTTCATATCATGTCTGGATGTGTCCTGTTTTCGCACAAAGTGAAATTGCCAGACTGGGGCTTCGAGCAGCAAGAAGTCACCTGTGCGAAGGGCGGCACACTGCCAAATAGCGTCTGGTACATCGAGCAGAACAATCACCCTCAACTCGGCGAAGACGTCGAGAAGGTCAACTACCGTCACCCTGGTTTCTTTGGCAAGTTCTGGGAACTACAGAAAGTCATGTGGAAGACTAACGCAGGGCTCGTTGAGTCACACGCCTGGGACTCGCGGCCATCCTCCTGGCCGATTCTTCGACGAGGCATTAACTTCTGGGGCAAGGACCACCGTCAGATCTACCTTCTTGGTAACCCAGTCATCTGGTGGTCGTCGACACTGGCAATTGTCACCTATGTCTTCTTCAAAGCTCTCGCCGTTCTCCGTTGGCAACGAAAATGTGACGACTACTCCAACGTCAACTTCAAGCGATTCGATTACGAGATCGGGCAGACAGTGCTCGGCTGGGCTTTGCACTACTTCCCATTCTTCCTAATGGCGCGACAGCTCTTCCTCCATCATTACTTGCCGGCTCTTTACTTCGCTATTATGGCTCTGTGCCAGATTTACGACTTTGTCTTTCATCGAGTTTCTGCTCTCGGCATGAGAGATAACCCAATGATCGGACGGAGTCTTGCAGTATTGTTCGTCGCCTTTTCGATGGGTGTTTTCGTTCTGTACGCACCACTCACCTACGGTAACACGTGGACGAAGGGTGAGTGCCAGAAGGTGAAGCTCTTCGATACATGGGACTTTGATTGCAATACTTTCTTGAAAGATGTGAGTGCTTCCTACCTCAAAGTTGTGAATGTGTCTAACAAACAGCAGTACTCCGAATACTCTAAGATCGTCCCGTCGGCCGGCGAAGCCACATCAACGGTCCCGACTCTTCAAATCCCGTCCGGCAAGGGCGAAACAGAGGCTGTAACACCTCAAGCCCAAGCTGATCAACCAGCCGACCAGCAGGTTCTTGCCCGTGAAGAACGAATCGAATATCGAGACCAAGACGGTAACCTTCTCAACGATGAGGAAGTATCGTCCCTCCTAGCCGAAGGCAAAGCCTCCTTCTCAACCAAGTACGAGACCGAGACCAAGCTCGTCGACGAACATGGCAATATCATTCCTGATCCTAGCGCCGTTGCACCCGAACATCCTGATGCAGAAGGTGCCAATCCAGACACCAAAGGTCAGACGAAGCCAAGCAAGGAGCCTGCTAATGCAGACGTAAGCGTGGACGACTCGAGAGAAGAACATCTGAAGAGGCCGAAACCAGGCAGCGACGCGAGCGAGGCAACAAATTAATGGTGTACTACGAGATGTACCACTAGCTAGCTAAATCATGAATGGATGTGATCATAGAAACAAGGTGAATCGTAATCAGGAATCGAGAAGACATGTCTGCTTTGCTCAACTGGATTCCGTCTTGCCTTGCGAGCCAAAACTGATAGAAGTATGCGCCGTCCCTTTGGTCTAATAAACATAATGATGTATAGACGTACCTCGACGTACCTCGACGTACCCGCCTCCTGCATTTTATTGATGTCTATGAACTTTCTTAGCGACGATTTATCGCCTTGCTATTCTCCCCTTGTTGTTACCGTTAAGCCCCTCTCGCTAAATTCTACGATCCTTACCTTACTTCCTCTACTTCACTTTACTCTACTTCACTCCACTCTACTTCACTCCACTCTACTTCACCTACTCTACTTCACCTACTCGGCGCCCCGTCGCACCTTCCGAATGATTGATTACGCACTCAGCGGCTGGCAACTGCTACCTACCACCCCACAATACCACACACCACTAAATGTGGCGGTCAAGAGCCTTCTCATTACATTACATTCACATTCTCAATTTGTTCGGACTCCGATTTGACCGCGCCTTCACTCCTTCTTGACGCGGTTGCACTTTGCTGCTCAGGTGCTGTAGTAGGATCGCGCCTTCCACATGTACAATGAAACGCTAAGTGTTTTGTGTGTGATGTGATGCGATCGCGGCTTCCTCTCTAAGTAAGTTGGTCTTGAGCGCGACTTCTCTTCTTCTCGACATACTAGTACGTGCGCACTCCACGATTCAGTTAGCCACTGCAGGGCGAGGGTCAGACCGCCTTCACGGGGGTGGGATGGGATGGTGTGGTGTGGTCGTTCTTTCGATGAGGTCGGACTGTGTTGTGTTGCTTTGAGAACGTACGTACGTGCGTGGCTAATAACGCGTTGCTCTTGCCATCTGGGAGTTTTTCGTTGCTTTCACTGGCTTTTACTGTGGCTACTTTCAGGTTAGGGACTTGGTCGCTGTTACAGTACCTGCATCTGGCATTCGTTGGGGGCTGCATCCGCTAGTGACCTGTAGGTACTCTTGTGACTTGTAGATGGAGACGCATTGGGGCGGGGACGTGCTAGCTGCAGCCTGAGTGCAGCACGAGAGACGAGGCTCGCTTTACGGAGGGTGCAAAAGTTTATGGGAATGAAAGGCGCAATGGGTGAGGAGTACGTCGCGGAGGGAGAAGCGAAGCCAGGGGGTGCAAGGACTGGTGGGGCGGAGGTGCGCCTGGTATGGACGGAGGAAGGTACAAGTTGCGGGGAGGACTGAAGATGCATGTTGGAGGGATAGTGAGGGAGATGCAACCTAGACGAAGTCGAATTGGCGAGAGATAGCACTACCATGCGAAGCATGAGAGTGGAATGTTAGGTCAAGGGAGGACAATAGTGCTGGGACGATGCAGTGTCGACGGCATGCACCAGGCCCACGAGAGACTCTGGTTACCAGGTATGCGACCTCAGAGCTCCTAGGGGACACGAAGGCTGCACCGACTACACTTCAATGCCCTGCTTCGCTAGTTGCCGAACTACGATCTCTTCATACTCGTCTATCCCTCGTCCAAGATGGATCATTTTGCCACTGGTCCTTGTGAGTCTGTAAACCTTGCCTGGTGGTCTGTCGTTCTCATCTTCGCTGCTGTCCTCCTCATTGTCTGTGGCAGCGTCACTGGTGGATGCTTGCTTGACACTCTGTCCTTCAACTACGCACCGGACGAAGAAGCGGTCGTGGGATACAACCAGGATGGCGCCGGTGTAGGCTTTCAGAGCTTGGATTAAGGCCACGATGGAATCGGCGTCAAGGTGGGTCGTGGGCTCATCGAGGATTAGGAGGTGTGGTGGGGTTGGCAGAAAACACGCTGCGAGCGCTACGCGTACGAGCTGTCCGCCTGAAAGCGCACTTAGTGGGGTGTTTGCTTGAGTTTGTGAGGGTAGGGAGAGGCCACTGAGAAGAGCGCGCAGTGGCTGCTCGGGCATGCTTGAGTGATGGGCTCGAAGGTGAGTCAGAGGTGTGAGTTGCGGATTTGCTTGGCCGGTTGCAAGAAGGCGAGAGGTCTCGTGTTGGGTGTAGTGCGCGATTCGTGCTTGTGGATGAAGGGCAAGTGTCCCCGTCAACGTGCCTGGGGAGGTCGATGGGGAGGAAAAGTCTGATGTGATTAGGTTGACAAGAGTCGACTTGCCCGAGCCATTCAAGCCAACTAGGGCGGTGCGAGAGCCTGGCTGCACAATGAGATGGATGTTGTTCAGCATCGGGTCCTTTGCCTTCGTGTATGTGAAGCTGACGTTCTCGAGACTAACGAGGGCTCCGGGATTGCGAAGCTCAGATGTCTCTTGCGGAAGTGACATCGTGACCGGCGGGTCAAATTCGGGGATGTCGACAGCGTCTCTAGCTGTAAGATGGTAGCCAGCAAGGTCACGGTTGAGCTTGAACCTTGTACCCTTGGCGCTGACTTCCAAACCTGTACGCTCCTCAAGTTTCTTCTTTCGGGAGGCCGCCAGTTTTAGTTTCTTGTCATCACCTGAGCGTTTTGCTGCCGCGACAGACTTTTGGATTGTGGACTGCATGTGTTCCTTCTTCTTATCGAGAGCGTCTGACATCTTGGTCATGCGGCGAATTTGCCTTCGCTTTTCAGCGTCGTGGTCGGAAAGAGTGCCATTGAATGTTTCCAGTGTGCAGGCAGGAACAACGCGCAGGATCATGAGGCGCTCGGCCACTGCAAGACAGTCAGCTGGAAAATAAGAGCCCCCAGTACGAGTGACCTGGACACTTACCCGCATCTGCAAAGTCCCGGTCGTGAGTAGTGACCACGAGGGTAGTATTCGCGAGTTCAGCGGTAAGATAGTGCTGCAGCCAGATAACTGCAGGCAAGTCTAAGAAATTAGTCGGCTCGTCCAACATCAATACGTCTGTCCTCTGGATGAGTGCTGCAGCTAGAGCAGCACGAGTCTGCCAACCACCTGAGAGCCTACTCATCGGGCCCTCAATTTGTTCGGTCTTGAAGCCGAGACCTATCAGAACAGTTCGAGCTCGCGCTTCCAAGCTGGCAGAGCCCATAGCTTCGAGACTTAATTGCATTGACTCAAGCATCGAGACAGCCGCGTCCACCTCGTCATCAGGGTCAACATCGATTGTATGATTGGCCACGCTGAAGCACGTCAGCTGAGGTTTGTTCTCCGACGATGAGACTCACGATTGCTCTGCTTCCTTGACCGTGGCTTCGAAGTGTAGTTCCACTTGACGCGCCTTCGAGCCTCGAGCACCGGATCGGTGTCGAGCTATCAGTCGTGCTTCTTCGAGGTCCCTCTGGGCCTGTTCAAGCTTGAGCCGACGATACACTTGCACAATCTTGCTTGTCTCTCCTGTCCCGTGCTGAAGAACGATCGACAGAGCAGCTGAATCGTCAAGGAGTCGCTGACGTACACGGTCACTTGCCACGACATTCTCAAGCACACTCGAACCTCTGCCAGCCCCGGCAAGGACACTGTTGCCTTTCTGTGCATTCTCAATCATGGTCTGGTCAAGCAGTAGCATGCGTAGGTTCGTAGCTATGCCAGGAACCCTCCGCTCAACGAGAGCCTTAAGCACAGTAGATTTACCCAAGCCGTTTCTCCCGACGAAGACATAGCGGAGGCCTGCTTTGAGCACAAGTCGTGTATGCTGCAAGATTTCTCTTTTGCCTACGGTGATGGACAGGTCATTCACTTCAATGTCCTTCGAGGCTGGATCTTCGACCTCATGAAAACGACTTTGCTGTGCAGTAACGATAATCTTGGACTCCTCCGAAACATCTGCATTACCTGCCTTCTTATTAGTTTTAGGGATGGGCATGGTTGGTGTGTCCAATGCTGAAGGACGAGTGTGAAGCTTGGAAGTTAGATAGTAAGGCCTTTAGTGAATCTCAAATGTAGGACACAACGAAGCAGGAAGATAGTGTACCTCTGGCAAAGGAGTTGCATCGAACCTCAAATAACAACATGGTGAAGGCGCGATGTGCACAGCTCATGTAAGATTACGACCTTCTTGGTATAGCCAAGCACAGTGGCTGTCCATTGTATTGGATCGCGCTCACGGAGAAGCATGTTTTGAGTCAGAGCAGACGTTCTTGGCCAAGTATACGAGACTCGTGAGTCAGATGGCGAGCAGAAGAGAAGAACAAGGGCAGTGATTGGCGGTGGAGGGACCGCGTTCGCCAAACTTTCCTCTTTCAGACTCGGCATGAGTCTGAAAGAGGAAAGTCGAAGTCGCATACGGGCGTCGCAAGCAGGTCTTGACAGCGCGGCCTCCATCTAGTCTGGCATCAACTAGATCACGGGGAGCACAGCCATCATCATGCCTCAGTTTCGAGCGAAGCGCCTGGACCTTGGCGGTTTCATCAACGCTCGAATCATCAGAGACCATACCAAGAGGAAAGTGTACGAGCGGTTCGAGGAAGAAAGGTAGGGCGACAGATCATCGAGATGACCGTCGTAGGCTGATTATCCGAACTAGGAAAGCTTTGCGATATGTCATCCAGAATACTGCTCTACCGCAGGCGATGAGAACAAGAGCGCAACTTGAACTAGCCAACATGCACGCCTATACACGACCTACGCAGATCAAGAACAGATGCATAATGGGAGGCATAGCGAGAGGTGTCTTCAGAGCCTTCAGGATGGGTCGATACCAATTCCGCATGAACGCTCTTGCAGGGAATCTGCCAGGTGTGAAGAAGGCCAGCTGGTAATCGAGACTGTGTACGTTATGTGGAATTCATCAAGCATCGAGACCGCCATACTCCCGCCCAACTCTTCAGGGGGATCGTTTAGTGAAGCCATTGAACTATCGGGATCACACGAAGGAACGAGGAGTCTCCGCAATTCCCTTGCACGAGCTCAGAAAATGTCGACTTCCCAATGAGAGGGAAAAATCAGCTGGGGACTGGGAAGTGAAAGCACGAGGGACGAGGCACGAAAGAGCGCAGGAACATCAGCAAAAAGGGCAAACGCAGAAGGCGCTGCTCACTCAGAGACTATATCATGACCTTCACAACCCATGGCAAGGTGAGCATGAGCAGCCCGAATAGGTTAAGCGCAGACCTTGGAACAACTTCAAGTTTGCTTCGTTTTATGATCTTGTAATAACAGCAAACACAATTTCAAGATACACAGACTTTCCACACTCCTTCTCTTCCAGGTTATAGTCTGTTCTCAAGCACTTTGCCCACTGATTCGCGATAGCTAAGGCTCGCAACAACTCAGAGCCTTGCGGTCCTGCATTTCCCCATCCAGCCATTAACCTGAAAGAGCATGATATAGACTACCAGAGGATCCCTGCTCGAGGCCGCCGCAATGTTTCGCCGACTACCAAATCACCTTCCCAAGGACCCAACCTTCCCAACAGACCTGGAGGGGCTTGGATACTTCATCAACGACAACGACCAAATCCGCCAGGCTGCCAACCCAGATCAGAAGTACCAATTCAAGATCAATCGCAATGATCGTGTCAATGACGTCTACAAGGAGGCAATGAATAGTGAGTCCTGCTTAAACGACCTAGTAAATCGATGCTAATACTGCTTGTAGCTTGTGCACGCCAAATAGTGTTGAAGCGACTCCGCGATCTCGGTCTGGAGGAGGTACGACTACCTCTGGGTTCTACGGAGACCGACAAGCATGTTCCGATCCTTGTCTCACCAGACCTGGCGTCGAAGAAGAATGTCATCGTCTTCTTCCCGGAGCGACACACTGACATGGGCGTTTTGTCTTACCGCGTTATGGGAGATGAGGGCATTAACATTGGCTCAATCGTCAATTTCGTGCAGTGCATAATGAAAGGCCCACCACCGCCATCCGAAGTCACAGCCGATGGTGGTTCGGACACAAATCCTAACGCGGCTTTAGCAGCAGAGTTCCTGGTTGGACGACCAGGAATCGTCATCGCTAATCCTTCGCAGCTCATCTGGTACCGCGGTGGAGGTCGAGCAGTCACAGATCGAGAGTGGCTGTGCATGCCGCGAGAATCGGCCGTCCACGAACCCATGCGAATCGATGAGGCACGGAACCGAGTTGAAGGCAACAAGAACTTTGAAGAGCACGTCCAATACATTTTCGAACACGTTCTCTCATCAGAGGACGGCGATCAGCCACTTTGCGATCCACGAGCGAAGATCTTTGTCATTGGGCAGGAATATCCGGGGTCGGCAGCCTTGCAATACATGGTCAACAACTGGATGGGATGGCGAGACCGCATCAGATGCGTCGCTCTAATCAATCCTCAGCACAGCCTTGAAGGACTTTTCTCGACTTTCGACATGAATGCGCCTGGGGACGTTGCTGAGAGGGAACAAGCGACCGACTTCATTGCCCGACGCACCAGAGCATATAGACTCAGCCATAAGCCATTGGAGACTGTTATGAGCGGTCGAACACGGCTTGGCTGCAACGTGTATTCGTCTGGCGAGACTCTGTACGAAGAAAGCGTCTTTGTTCGATGCTGGCCGAGTGTGCTTGATTGGGTTGACGTTTGTCGGTACAGCGTCACATTTGCGGAGCCTGTCACGGACGAAGTCCCGTCTGACGAGGAGGATGGGAAGAGTGAGCAGGAAAAGCCGAAGACTAGGAGCCCACGGCGACCTCAGACTGAAGAAGAGCAGTTGACGGCGCGGTTCCATGGTGAACTAAAGGTGACAGGGGAGGGTGCCGTCGCCGAAGCATGAGAGTTCTCATCAACGTAGGCAGTAGCAATCATCTTGTGTCATCACTGACAGTCCAGTAGCTCTCAAGAGAAACGACGCCCAAGAAGGACGTGCTGAGTGGCGCCCGGAATGCGGTAGTAACCGGCAGGATAGTCGTGCTTGGTGTGCACATGTGTCTAGGAGCTGAGGGCGACTTGGAGGTGACACACTCCATAGCTCCACCCTTGATCGTATCATACGGCCTGTCATGGTTCGCCAATCCACCTTGTTGACTGCATCTTGCTTGTGTGCGCCCAGGAGATGGTGCAAGACTTCTTCATCGTCCGTCCACCAGTTTCCTTGTGGCCATTAAGCCCATCCACAATGCCTCTTCCGTTCGAATCGTCCTGCTTCCTTGGCCAGGCAGCAAATTGACCCAATAATCGAACAGCTCTTTGACACTGCCCTTGGCAATCCCCATCCGCACCAACTGTTCATCGTTCTTGGCCGCCTCCTCAAGGCCCTTCACACCCCCAAACACGACAACTAAATGCTTCCACTTGCTCCTCTCTTCATCTTTCAGAATCCTATCAACTGCCTTGTTGACTTCTTCACCGCGCTCACTAGTCCCAATACTCAGATCATAACCTCCTTCCCAAGGGCACTCCGTGAACACCGCACTGAGACTCGGCGCTTCGCGCACCGTGTAACCCCAGTAGTAACCCCCTTCCTCCCTCGGCATTGTCGGCCCAACAGCGTCAGCAACCTTACTGTCCTGGTCATCCAATCGTAGCGTCACCCTCGTCCCTGCCGGAATCTCAACATCGCGTACCAGTCGATGCTGCTGCAACCCACAATCAACATATGTCCCCTCCCTCGCCGTCCGAACAGTAACGCCCTCCCTGTACTCACACCACTCCGTCGCCCTTAAGTGACTCGGCAGATCCAGGCTCGCCAGAAGCCCCGCCTTGGCCAGATTCTCATGCATGGGGAACAACCTGTTTCTCATGAACGGCGGCGTCTCCAGATACGACAGAACCATGGCGAGGAAGTGTCCTGGGTGCGAAAATGCCGTGAATTTGGTCGAGTCAGGATCTGGGTACCGTTGTGATGATGGCGTGTTGTCTTCTTGCATGGGGTCGCAGTCGCCGTCGTCGAAGATCACGATCTCATCGACGCAGAAGACGGCGAGGGCGCGCGCTACTGTGCCGGCTAGTTGTGTGCGAAGCTCGAGCTTGCGCTTGCTGTTGTGGATTATCGAGGCGGGGAGGGCGACTGTGACGGTGTGAGAACGGGGTGTGGTGGGTGTGTAGAGGGCCGTTGGGCGTGTTGTGTCCATGTCTCCATTGTTAGTTCGTTTGTTGTTCATTGTTGATGCTGTTGTGGGGTTTCGAGGGCTAATATGGGATGATTAGTGGAAAGAGAGTGGATGGTGAGATGATGTGAGACGTGTAGACTACTATCGATACAGAAACACTGGTACGAGAACAGAGTAGCTTGTGGTGAATACGATGCTCGTTGATGCGGACAGCGTGAGCAACAGTTTCATTACTCGAGAAATCCGAACATCAGGCTGCAAGGCACCAGAGATTAAACCAAGAGTCTATCTACAGTACGGGTACTTATAATATATTGGTGCTGCAGAGTTGACGAAAAGCAAGACGCCTTGCTTCATCACGCGTCATTTTCTTGCCCTCGACGCTGCCGTCCTCAAGCGGCCTTCTTGCCAGATGTGCTTGCCATCACTCCTCATTTCCGACTCTTCTCTTGATCCTTCTAGGAGCGCGGCATCTGGCTCAGCCTATTTACTGTTCCGCATTGAACCCTGCTTGTTCGCCTTGAGGGGCAGAGCAAAGGACCTCTGCAATTTGGAAGAACAGATGCTCGTTTCGAGCCAAACTTATGAAAGTACCTTCCTACATCATCAGGTCGCAATGGCAGACCGAGAAGCAACTGACACAGATGCGAGCAGCCGCGACTAAAATGATGCTGAATGTTGAAAAGTGAAATGTCTGGAGCCCAACCTTTGGATATCATATGCTTGCTTTCCACCATCCATATGATTCCACAATGATCCAAGGAAGAGGAAAAGGTCAAAGCATCGCTGAACGCTCTGTTCCAGCGGCCAGAAATCTCGGCGCGTGGCCAGGCATAATTTCACAGTACAGTCACTGTTAAGGACCCGTATTATCGAGCCCGCGGTTCAATCAATGAGCCCCTGAAGATTGCACCTCGGACGCGCTGTGTTAATTTGCTGTGTTGTCAGTATGGACGCGACGAGGTTGCGACAAGCCTCATGCACGATCCGGCGCTTCGCAGCTCTGCCTTGCGCCAGCCTCTTTCGAGCGCGCACAATACTGCCACGGAGATAGGACACGTCGTTAACGGCTCAATGGGACGTGCCAATAGATGCCACGCTCCAACGGCGTAGTCTCTCTCGCAGATGTTGCAAATTATTGTGAGAAACAGGAAGAAGCTAGAAATCCAGCCACACCTAAGAGCTCGGATCTAAGCACAACAAGCTCTTCGCATGGCAATCGTACACGTTCGCGTGCCGAAGGAGCTAAAGGCAAGCATGCAGACAGCCTTCAATCCTTGAGCAACAAGTACCGGCTCCGTTCCGAGTCCTGCAACGGCTATGCCGCAAAGATGAGGACGAAGTTGCTCCAGCGAGAAGCCGACGTGGCAGCTGGAGTTGGAAGAAACGCCGGCAGCTTTTTCAGCCCTGGCAAAGTGTGTCGTCACCAACCAATCATGACGCGTTCCTTGCCGCGTAACCAAACGCGAAAGGGTCCTTCCACTTCAGCGAAGATCTCTGTCTCCTTCACCCTGCTGCTGATATTGAACCCGTTGAGCACACTGTCCTACTGTGAAAAACGACAATTCAAAAAGGTGCTCGTTACAGTCGAGCCGAACACTTTCAATCCGGTATTTGCCAAGACACCACTATGACAAAGCTCATTGTAGGGATCATGGAACCTACAGCACTGGGGATGACAACAACGCATGCATGTACCTCAAACGGTCGATAGCCGGAAAGCCACTGTAAAAGCTGAAGCATTTTTTGACGAAAGTTGCAGCTTTGATGGGTCTGCCGCTCGTTAGGCTGATTCCAAGAGGAGTGCTTGCTGTGGACACTGGGCAATTCCGACAATGTGCCGTCTCAGAGTGGGCTAGGGCTCCTCTACAACCTAGTTCGAAACGCGCCTACAGTGACCCTCGTCTGTCATGGACAGCAGACCAATCTATGGTGTGGATCACATTTCATGGTCCAAGGCAACTGATCAGGCAACTCAATCCCACTTCGCCCGATCTACCGTACCATGACGGCTCTAAAATGGTCAGCGCTTGTTAGGGAAGCTCGCAATGCACTCTCGACCATAACGACGTTTCGTACTAGCGGGATATGTCGATCTAGCAAGCGTGAGATCCTTGCATGTTTCAACTTCACTCGACCTCTGCGGGGACAGACAACAAGTCATTGTATATACTCCGCCTCGTCGAAAGTCCTCGTTGCTATGTAATAAGGCTCAGTAGCACATCCAGACACTGAGCCTTATTGTTAGACCTCTTCAGAGAGGTAGCAACTGACCATAGAGCGCGGCAAAGCCTATTTGGATACGTTCTCTCCGCTCTGCAGGACGTGGGCGCTTAGCCGACAGGAATGCTTGCGTACGAACAAACCCAGCAACCTCACTTTAGCTACCCTGGACAGCACCTGAACCACCAGAACCTCAACAACAAATGTGCAAGTCCCGACTGGATCAGGTCTCGCTCTACTTCCAAAGGCCAACGCACACCATTACTTGCAGTACAAAACTGTTGCAGTCGTCAGCCACAGGAACTGTCGTATCTCGACACCAGTCGCGGACACATGCAATCATTCTCGAAGCCTTCTCAACAGCTCAGCCATGATCACTCGCCACCGTCGGGCAATGACGGGGATGTAATGGCACAAGAATCGGGGTTGGGCATAATGGGAGGCGAAACCATGTTTGGCAGTGCATACCAGACTTCAGGTGTTGAGCAATCACCTTACCTTGCCTACGACGAACAGACTGGCTCTGCAATATCCAACCATGCACCCAAATTGGCTTCGCCATTCGGTGACGGAGACCGTACATATGCCGCTGGCTGGCATGTCACGTACCCTAGCAGCACATTGAGTGATGGATATCGGAATATTTATGGTTCCAAACCCAGCAACCATTTTCTTGAGCCAGAGCATGGACAGCCAGGGCTTCAGTATTCAATGTCGCCAGCTGAGCTCATATCTGATCCCTTCCAATATGGCAATATTCAGCATGGACAGTTCAAGAGGCCGATGGTCCGACACAACTCAACTTTGAATGACGGTCCCCAGAGCACGAATTTTCCGTATACGACGCCGAATGTAGAAACATCGTCTTTTCAATGGACACCTCAGAGCGCGACGCCTGGATGGCAGGATACAACACAATACTTTCCAGATTCAGCGAGCATGCCGACTGTTATCCTTGACTATGCAGCCTACAACGCCGAAGATCAAATGCCGCAGTTTGTGCAGCCTCAGCAGAGAACAAGAACAGCGATGACGGTGCCGCAAAGAAGAAAGCCGCATTTGAGACCAAGTCTATCTGAGAGCTGTGTACCTAGGTTGTCGTCTCCAGCAAGAATGAGGTCTGCATCAATGGGTCGGTTCCTGCAAGCTCCACCGTATCCCCATTACGCGGATACTTGGCCCATCCAACAGTTGCCTCTGCCACCGTTACCGCCAAGTGTGCTAATTCATACGCCCCAGATACAGCGGCCTAGCAGCACCGTACCTGGTACCCCAGCACCAAGCCACCGACCGAGTCGCAGTTGTTCAAGCACACCGATTCGACGTAAGCGACCGACCTCACCGCCGTCTTCAGACTTTGCCGGCACGAATATGTCATATCTAGTACCGACCCGTCAAGAGCCTGCATTCCCTGGTGATCTATACACACCTCGATACAAGAGACGTACACTCAACGGCAGATGGGAAGGCTGGTGTGGATACTGCCAGCCAGGAAGATGGCTCGATCTCAAGAATAGCAGGTTTTGGGAGGACAAACTGCGAAACCATGGTATCTGTGCTAAGACAAAAATGAGGTTTGCGGAGCCGGAGAAGATCCGCTGGGTCACTACGGATGGCTTCATCGTTCCCGAGCAAGGGATAGAAGCTGAGAATAGCGATCTGTTCCAGAACCAACGGAAGAGGGAGGGTTTCTGCGGAACTTGTAACACTTGGGTTGGCATGGATGGGCTAAGGACGAAAGCTAGGGATCGTGCTGTTGGATGGTGGATGCACGCTTACAAGGTGAGACTAGGTTGTCGAAAAGTGAAGCGACAGGCTAACGTATAATCCAGTGCCATGATCATGACAAAGCCACAGAACAGCAGGGTAGCGTGAGCTAGTCCTGGGTTCACCAAACGACAAGGATCCTATCCGACATTCGTGCTCCTGAGGGGGTGCTCATCTGGCGCCCTGAAAAAGCCTGGCGCTTGAACGTAACAGACACGAGTCATGCCTGACACACGGTACAAGACATACGCCATTCCCGATCAGACTCTGAACGCTGGAGCAGGATCGAGCCTATTGCTCTCGACGCCCATGCCTTACCAACTGCCGCAGTCTGTACGTCGTTTCCTTGTACGCAGGGTGTAGCTCTCACAATCCGTCTCACCATCATTCCTGGCCCCAATTACTATGTCACCCTACCGGAAGTATTAAAAAGAGCCCGGCGAGCGAGATCGGGACGATCCTAACACACATGTGCTCACAGTTGCGCCAGCAGACAAGCAGCTCACACATCAGATACTCAACAGCGACCCGGCGGTCTGCTTCCGCTTGCGCCGGGCACATCTTCAGCTTTCACTCCAGGAGTACTCAGTGGGCGGTTCAAGTTCGCACCAGAAGTCGGGTGTTTGTATACTATTCTCGAAGAGCCACATTTTACTCTCAAACCTCAAAAATCTGCAGGGCCACGGCACGACATGCCAAGCATGCAGCTCATCATAATGGTATAATGGCAACAGCAAGCCAGCTCGTTTTACTTGGAGACATTACCAGACTATTCTACTGTAAGATCACTGTGGTACGGCGCCACCGTCTACTCGGTGGCTTGCCAAGACCGATCTTCGTCTGTTAGCTTCCGTTGGTGCGCGGTTGATATGCATCGTCGTGGTTCGCCAGGACCGGGCCAGCGCTGATAGTGCTTGTTTAGAATAATGTCTTACTCTGTGTAGCCCCCATGTGCTTCACACTCAAAGGCTCACCTTGGATCACAAACTGTGATGAATGGGGAGTATACACCTATGAAGTGTTACCTGTTAGCTTGTGTCCAGTACAGTACGTGGCTGAACTCTAAACTTTGGCTCGCGTCTCATGGTGAGACGGCGCAGTTCCCAATTAAGTACTGCATGCAACGGTAAGTCCCGTTTGTCCTTTCGGACTGAAACATGGCGCACTCATTGCAACTGCCGGCAGATTCTGGGGAGCTGCCGGATCGATGACCACGGCACGGCGAGCAGACCTGCTTCACCGTGGTCCCTAGCTTGTTCGATGAGACAGACCTCGCTAGAGAGGGATAGTCGAATGAAGTGAGCGCCCAATGGAGATGGTAGCATTGCAAGCTGCAGCTTCAGCTGACGGTACTCATGCCCGATGCTGGCCAGCTCGAAGGTATCTATGCTCCAGAGCACCCCCTCAGAGGGCTGTTGCGAGCCTCGATGCAGCCTTCTCCGACTCCCAGGGCGGCGAATAGCGAGCACAGATACGGAGGACGGTTTCACGAAGAGCAGAACAACAGATAGATCGATCCATGCAAGGCAAAAAAGGATTGGACTTACCACTCAGAAACAACCGGCCCGTCCTCCCATCCCTCAGCACAGTCGTAGTACCGGGCAATGGCGTCCCACTCCCACCGACGTCCTCAAGGACTTTCTTGACTTCGTATTTCCCTTTGCCATCTGCACCTACAGCTGCATCTCCTTCTCTCACCCTCCTGACGCGGAGAACGGTCGATGGAGGGAACGAGTTATATGGGTCATCGAACCCAGCGATCGTCTCCAACGCCTTCGGCAGACACGGGACGTAGATGTCGCCTGTTTGCGGGTCGAGGGCGAGGTTGTCGATGGCGTAGGCGATCGGGATTTCTTGGATTTTGGTTAGCGTTGGCATGCTGGAGCCGGAGCGGTAAGAAGGGTGGTAGACGCGGATGTTCCCGTTTGCGCTGCTGGGGACGTAGAGGAGGTTGTGGGTGGGATGGTAGAGAAGGCCATTGGGGAAGTTAATGCCTCCTGCTAGCTTCGAACAGGTCAGCTGGGATTGGAATTGTGATTGGGAATTGGCGGTTGTGTCGCAGTATGTCACGTCACCAAGGCCGAGGATTTGGCTGAGGGCGTGCATGTAGCCTGTCTTGTGCGGGCCGTGGTCGTTGGTGATGTAGAAGCCTGACATGCCGGGAGCTGTGGCGATGTTGTTTGGCGTTGCGATGTGCGGGTGGTGGTAGGTTGCGGCGTGGCGTAGCGTGGTCGCTGCTGGGCCGGTGATGAACTTTTCGATGGTGGAGTTTGCGCCTGTGGCGTCGTTGTCGAGGAGCACGCCGGTGGTTGGATCTCGCGAGGGCTTTGCGTTGACGAGGAGAAGCTCTATGGCGGTGGGTAAGTCGTTGCCGGTCATGCCGACGAGGTGTAGGGTCTTGTCGTCGTGCTTGTTGACTGGGTAGCCTATGGTGTCGAGAACACGGTACTCGAAGCTGCCTTTATCGGTGGGCTTGTCGATGTCCATTGCTATGACGGCGTCGTTTGAGGAACGGCCGGAGTGGTTGAAGCGTGCTATGTTCGGCATCCATTTTTGACGGGCTAGAGGCTCGGAGCAAGCGAGAAAGAGCTGGCGTGTTGCGTCGGAGAGGAACATGTCCTCGCAAGCACTGAGGCGTGGGTCTTCTATGCGTCGACATATGTATGGAAAGTCAGAGATGGGCTGTATGGTCTTGCCGACGCCCAGGGTTATGAAGATAAGGTCCCGAAACACTGCTTGGTAGAGGAAGGATATGATAGCCAACGGTAGGCCTAATTTAAGGAGTTGGTTAGCCATATTCACGGAGTGACTGTTTTACAGGATCAGTGGGACATTCATGAATGATGAGCATATTGAAAAGACGCCAAGGTCGAGCAGCTGCTAGGACGTCTGAGGGCTGGAGTTGCTGTTGCTTCACTCCTGTTCATACTATGGTAGCACTCGGAGGAGTACGGGAGCTCGTCAACCGAGGTCGGGGCTTGGTGTCGGTGGCCGAAATTGGCAGGTAGGCTAACATAGGCCCCACTGCAACGATAGTATCAAAGTCAGTACGACCTATGACAGCACATGATCGGACTTTCACTGAACTTGTGTCTTCAAAGCTGGAAGACTGTCTCGGTAGAGCTCTGTGGTAATCGTTTATTCCACAAGGGTAAGATTGTCCTACGAACAAACAATAGAGCACGAACAGCTCTGGAGAAAAGCCACCAACATGGTCTCCTGCGTGAGGTCATTTCAATGGTGACTAAGTACGTTTCTCGTTTCTCCGGCTGCTGTTATGATAGGAATCTGACAGTTTCTCAGCGATCTCCTGTTCGAGCAGATATTTCTGCTCAAGCACTGCATGACCCAACTCGAGACCTTGGGTCACGGCTTCATGTAGAACTGCTTCCTGTTGCTCGAAGCCCCACTCCAGAAGAGCCTCTCTCTGCTCTAGCTTCTGCCACTCGTTGTCGAGGACGTGTCCCTCCTCATCCAATTGCGATCTTGTTTCGAGTAATTCTGCCGCAGATGACCTTAATCGTGCAATTTCTGCTTTGGCTTCTGCGAGCTCGGTCTCAATATCTGCCTTGGTCTTCTTCGACTGTGCTTTGGCCTTAGGCTTCGGTGTTGCTGGTTGCGGGCTTGAGCTGGGATCTTCCATTTTCAACCGCAAAATCGAATCTTGTGTACTCCCACTTTGCTTCTAGGTGGCTGACAGACGGCGTTAAGGAGAGTTGCGGGCACCACAGTAATTCGAGGAGTCGTTAGTCAAGGCGCTGCTCAGTTGAAGATGTAGTGTGCCTTTTGCTAGAGCAACGAATTGAAAAGTAGGGTGTGATTGTTTTTATGTTAGTGTTCTCGTCTCCTTGTTCGTCCTTTAAATTTGGATGCTCGAACAATTCATTATTATCAGTGCTTCGAGAACGTCCAGGTGAAAATTCCCAGAGCGGTGACAAAGATACCTTCTTCTCGAAGGCTGTGTAGCGCCTTTGCAAATAAAGCTCGTTTAACCACCAGGACTTGACGATGCCCATTGTGCGGTCTGATTGTGTAGACAACGAACTTCGTTCGTCCGTCTGATACAAATTTAATTTCTTTGTGCAGCCAGTATATGCAAGTGACGGCTTAGAGGACAAACGCTAGGATGTTGATATCGCCGTCCATTACGCAGCTCATACAAGCTACTGTTGTGACATGAAGTATCATGGAGGAGACTGTCAATACAGCTATGGTGCTTGCTGATTCACAGTAGCGGTCAGTTAAGACAACAAGAAACAGATACAAGCGCTTCATTGCTCTCGCTTCCACCTGACAGCCGCACTTCGGAGCCCGTGTATAAGCACCCAGGGTCTCCGCGCGGAAAATAGTGAAGCAGGGTAAAAAGTGAAGTGTTCCTGCCACATGGTGAATACAACATCGATTTCGTGCGGCTTCAAGTAGCCCGAGTTAGCTTGCAAGACGACTTCATGGAGCTCGACGATTGACTGCACAACATGCGTCAATGACCAACGTTGATCGAAATAGATTCTGCATGAGCTCGAGCAAGAGGAAGGAGCATAGGTGAGCAATAGCTTACATCAGAGATGCACGGCAGGTTTGGCGAGGCATGCACGTGACTGAATAGGGGTTATGCTTTGTGGTGGAAGTATACGGCGACATAATCACAGCAATGATGAAATGAGTTGGTGTACAACACTGATCCATTGGCATGAAAGAAGCTGAGACACGATTAAGTACATCTCTTCATTTCCAGCACGAGGCTTTCCCCCTCATGATCTGTTCAAAGACCATGAGGATATCTTTCCTCCGTAAGTGCCGTCCACTTTTGGCTTCTTTCCACCCGAATCGGTCCCACCATCGTCGGATTTGATTTCTGGTTTGTGGTCGGGATTTCAGATCAGCAAACCCATTTCTTCATATCATGACAGATAGGCAGCCTGAACGAATGGGTATATTGAAAGATGGTCCCGTGCATGAGTTGTCAACATGCGGGAAACGATTGCCCTTACCAGCCAGAGGCTGGAGCGGCTGTGCCTTCAGCAGCACCACCCTCGGCAGCCCAGTCACCACCGCCAGTAGCATTGTCGGTCCAATTTGGATCAGCAGCGGTGGCACCAGTGATTCCTGGGGCGCCAGCGCCTGGCTCACCAGCCCAATCAGCATTATCAGTGAAGCCTCGGTCAACGGCGGCTGGACCAGCCTCATCAGCACCTGGTTTGGTCTCCTCATCCTTGGTCTCCTCTTGCTCAGGATCTCTGTAAAAGTACAGATCAACGACGACATCCCAGGCGACCTCTCGATCTGCGAGTGTACCCCGAAGTCGAAGGACCTCTCTTGCAAGCAACCACCAGATTAGACCAATAGCGTGTCGGCCCTTGTTGTTGGTTGGGATAGCAACATCGATGTGTTCAGTCGGGGAATCAGTATCGCACAGGGCGATAACGGGGATGTTGACGTAGGAAGCCTCCTTGATAGCCTGAGCATCGGTTCGTGGGTCGGTAACAATGATGAGGCGGGGCTCTCGGAAGGATCGAGTGATGTAGTTGGTGAAGTTACCAGGAGTGAAGCGACCAGCAATGGCGACAGCACCAGTGTGGGCAGCGAATTTGAGGACAGCACGCTGACCGTATGGTCGGGCAGAGATGACACAGACATCGGCTGGGTTGTCGACAGCTGCGATAATTCGGGCAGCTAGCACGATCTTCTCCCTGCGCAAAGATGTGTTAGTATGTATTGTTGAATTGCCCGTCGCAAGCCCAGAATTCGGCCGCGCTTCCTCTCCGGATAGACAACCACTTACCAGGTCTTTGAGATGTTGATAACATTGATACCATCTGGTCTGGTCTTCCAGAGATATGGTTCCATGTGCACCTGCAAGTTCTTGGAACCGAGGTGGCATTGAGCTGCCAACAGCATCTCGACATCCTGAGATGTAGGGTTGAAGATTGGAGGAAGATTCGAAGGGCTCGCCATGTTTGCTGAGGTCTTTGTATCAGACGTGCGACGAGGAGGACGAATATATGAAAGGTGGTTATGGTTGAGGTCGTCTTCGAGCAATTGAATATCCAATGATCATCAAAATTCCGTGCGCGAAATGCCAAGATTGCGCTGCATCAACTAGACCCTATTGGAGCTAGTGCCTTTTTGCTACGCTTGCCCTAGTTTAGAAGTCTCAGACTCGTATCAAGTCGCATGTCCCTGCCGACATCAGCGAAGTCACCCTTCCGAGCCAGCCTCCTAGCTGCTTGGAATCATCAAGATGCCGCCCAGGATATCGACGTCTGTAACTGGGAGCTCGCTGAACATGACTAGCTTGCTGCAGGCCCTCCCATACACGCTCAGCAAATATCCCGAGTCCCTTACGAGATGCTCAGCATGCTTGTTCTCAACAACATCCAACCTCCAGATGAAGCGCAAGGGGAAGAAGAGGCACAACGAGCGTAAAGACCCCTACAGATTGGCGCAAGCTCTACAACGGAAAACAGCCAATCTGGGCAAGCGGAAGGTGCTTCAAGCAGAACGAGAAGCAGCACTCGGTGATCCTGTCCGCTCTAAATCGACTCCCTTCATGGCATCTCTAGACCTGGCCTCCAATCCAGCAGGGGCCACCACTCAGACAGGCGAACAATATCTCAACTACTATCTCAAGCCAGCCGACATGTCGGAACAACTGCGACACAGTAAGTGGCTCACCGAACCCCTCGAGAAAGAAGAAGCGCCTAGCGTTCTGCGGGATGAAAAGGCGCTGCAGAAGCGCCGGAAAGAATGGAACTCAGAACACAAGACAGCGGAGCAGGCAATAGCCAATATCACCGATCTCGCGAATTCCAATAGCGGAGACAGAAAGCGAATCAATATTCAAAGGTGTATTGAGACGTTTGGCAGACACACGACTGATACAATACTGGCGCCTAAACCTGCGTCGCAAGGACCTAGCCACTCGACGCCCACGCTTGATGCAGACGAAGCTCCAACACCAGAACAGACGCGTCGGGCTGAGCTGATGGCAGAATTGGCTGCAGTACCCAAGCGAGCAGGTCCTGATACTGGCTCTTCAGAAGTGCAGGTCGCCATCTTAACCACGAAGATCAACGTCATGGCTAGGGATCTACACAAGAAAGATAAACACAACAAGGCGAACTTGAGGTTGTTGGTACACAAGCGGCAGAAATTGTTGAATTATTTGAGGAAGAAAGAACGAGGTGGTCCAAGGTGGCAGAATCTGGTGGACCAGTTGGGAGTCAATGATGCTATGTGGAAGGGTGAGATCAGTCTATGAGGCCAAATTTCAGCCGAGGCGATCTGGAGATAGTTGAGACGAGGACCATGGAGTCATTACAACTGTGCTTTGTGAAAATAGCCTACCTAGGTTCCAATGGTAAGCATTTGTACATCAGGCAGGAGCACCTCCGTTAATGAACATATATACAACCACAGGTGTCCTCAACTTACTCTAAAAACAGTTTGAGATTTTATCTTGATTCTCAATCTAAGGCTAGAGGCCGCGGCTCAGACTCATCCGAGTTTTGACAATGGGAGGCTGAAGGAAACAGGTAATCTTCGAAGCAATGTGAGTCGCTTAGCGCGCCGCTGTCCCACTGAAATCCGTGTTCTTGAACCTCTCCGGACGAGCGTACCCAGAAGTGAGTGAGGATCGCACGACGCTATGAATCTCCTCCCACTAACAGTGGAACATGTGGCCCTTCCAGTTCAGAGGTCCGGGCGATGGTGCATTGAGAAGAAATCATGAGACATGTGAGGACAGTCATGAGGATCATGGCATTGTATCTGGTTGTGCAGAAAGCAGCGAACTCCGAGGCGAAAATGTCGAGCTCTGTATGCTAGAACATTTTCAGAGCAAGCACAATAAATGCGAGGGTCGAATTAGAAGCACAGGGATTTTTCCGAGCGGCCATACCAATGGACAGACCGGCAGGCGCGACCAGTGCAGGTTTTGCATCCACCTACCAAATCCCTTGATATTGTATCACACCTCCCCAAACATCCTGTTGACGTTCCCGACCCCGAATCATCTCAAAAACTGCTTCTAGCTCTCTGGGATAATGCAACCGCCGTCAGTCAATCAACTGCTTGCACAATCTAGCATGGCTTACGAGTCTCCTACACCTGTAGATTCCGCTGGGAGCTCACCGTCAATCGGCGTAGGTTGGCGTACTGGAGCCGACTACAAAGCTTACTGGCAGGACAGACTAAACATAACTGACGAGATGTATACGTACGAGCGAGATTTGGTACTGAAGAGAATCAGAGAAAAGTGGCAGTATGGAGCTTGGCTTCCAAGCGATCAAGTAGGGAGAGATGAGCTTGCGAAATGGCTACAGCCAACACTGTCCAAGTTTGGCAATATTCGCCCACACTTCTCAAAGGTCCGGGGCTTCAACAACGAAGGCGAAGCCCTGCTCTCCCTCTACACGAATTTTGCCTTCTTTGTCCACCAACATTATAGGCACACCTCCCGGGGGCGGAAAAGAGCGAGAGACCACCACGACCCAGATGTTGAGAAGCGTCAACGTACTGGCGGCCAGGAGGACGTACCGACTCCGAAATTGACTCGATTGCGGTCGTCTGCAGGAACTAGCAACGATGCAGCACGACGCTTTTTCAAGGGAATAGACTCAGCAATAAGGTCATCAGCATTATCGAGGAGTACTCCACAGCGCTCACGCATGACTACAAACCCCACAAGTGCTAGTTCAGAAACCAAGGTTGCGGATGGTAGTACCCCTGTCAAGACAGAACCGCAGGTGAAGGATGCAGCGCAACCAAGTCTTGAGCTGAGGCCGTCCACAGAGCCACCACTGCAGCCTGCTGCTCCTCCGCCGAGTCCGCGTCATATGAACCAACAGTTCTCTTGGACTAATGTTGAGGTGCGAATTGACACTACCGTGCTTCAAGCGGGCACAATCTGGATGACCATGCTCGACTTAATGCATGATAATTTGACTCTCTGCCACTGGAACCAATTCAAGCTCGAAACGTTGCATCGCCAGTAGGAAGTTGAGACTGGCACAATGTTTGACTCTACAAACTATGAGTTTGCCTACAGCTCCTTTGATGGCATGTCGTTCACGTTCAATAACCCTGGAGCATACAAGATCATGCTCAAGAGATTTGAAAGAGTCGCAGGCACAACAAACAACATCATGCACCTCAGAATTGAGGCACGAGAGGCGATGTGAGGCCGGTCAAATCTGGTATCGACGAGAATGAATATGCTTTGCTAGCAAGTGGGAGGGACAGGGTATTGATCAGACGATACTGTGTTTAGATTTCTGCACTGATCAGAACTGGTACGATCGAAATGGTGCGCCGACGAGGGCCATAAGTGTTCCTTGAATGTGATATACAACAGATACGGCTCCATATACTGAAGTCACGACCCGAGTATGTCAGGAGCTAGGCGCGTCAGAGACCTATCTCAAATATGATCCTTAGCCAGTCGTTGCATTCCATTCGGTATGAGGTCTACTTCGATTCGAAAGTAATGGAACGCTGATGGCGTGTGTCCACGTACTTGTGATTTCCAGCACCATCAGATGGTCTAATATCATTCACGTCTCAATGCTGCTGCTGATGAACGCTGGCCACTGTGACTGATCTAGTGGTGATGACACCAGCCACCAGTCACCGCCATCCGCTCTTCTTCGCCCACCAACCGACACCGACAGCTACACTAACAGGACCTACAATCTGCAGCACAGCACTGCCAACGCCTATCCACCACAGCATAGCCGCCTCTTTGGCCAGCTGATCCTTATCCCACGTCCTCGGATACGGTTCATCGGGCACCTTTTCACCCAAGAACTCACAAAGCGGTTCCCATCCATCTTGAGCCTGAAACACAAGTAAATTCTCCTTCGGCACAATAGAGCGAATGTACTCATTATGCTCCTTAAACCGCTTAACCGCTAGTTCTCTATACTCCTGGCTTAGATAGTCCCTCCGCCTCGGATATATCGACAGCTTCTCCGGCGACGAATTAATAAACGCGTCCCAGTCCAATGTGTCCAACGTCCGCCAGCCACGGATCAGATTGTGAAACGGCGTCAGCAAATCGAATGTCCACCAGGAATGCGCGCGCCAGATGGTAGACTGCATCGAATCGACCCATTTCTCCGGGTCGCGCGTCGTGAGGATTACCTTTGCATCTGGGTATGCGTGTAGCAGTTCAGGCGAGAACAGGACAGCCGGCAAATCAGACAGCGCGTCGTAGTCGCCGAGGACCTTGTCGAATTCGGCTTTCCCGTAGGGTTTACCGTCGCTGTTGAATTTGGCGCGGATGGCTTCGTCCCACAGGGGGAAGAAGTGGTTTGGCTGTTTCATGTTTTCCATCATGTGGAAGGTTTTGTAGTTGAATTTGTCGAGGGCGAGGCAGAGCGAGGATGTACCCGTGCGGGAGATGCCGAGGACGAGGAGGCGCATGGGTTTGGACCTTGAGGTCTTGACCTGGTCTATTTTGCGCATGGTGAGATTGGTGTGGCTGATGTGAGGGATGTCTGATGGTGTTGTAGGAAGGGTTGGTGAGTTGATGTACTACGGCAGCTTTAGAGCGCACTGTTTCAGTGTTGAGGCGGAGGTCAGCATAAAGTATCAATCTTGGGAGGTGTAAAGTTAACGGGCGTGAGTCGCTTCGTACGAAAGGGTAATGGCATTAGGCGTCCAACGTGGAATGGGCCACCTTCGCTAGCGAAGATGAAACCATGGTGCGAGCGACAAGCTTTAGTGCTGACACTTGTACTGGCACGTCTTTGTGCCGCGCAGAAATCTACCTTACCCACCCTGAAACCGTTGTCATGACTTCCAACGATTCATGTCCGCTATATTACCAAAAGACAGCCTGATCCTGATTAGTCAAGGACCCCGGTGACGCTCACGTGACTTGAAGCTTCCTTGGAAGACCTGTAAACAACCGTCCAGAAAATCATGACCACTAGGAATGGTATTGAAGGTCCACACTGATTGTCCCATGTGCATGAGCTCGAGGTATGGATTGAGCGAGCTCTTGATGTGTCCTAGTCAGCAGTACCTCCATGAATGACAATGAAAGGGAATATGGGTGACATCCGATCCGGAGAGTATGGCTGAGTATGAGGATGATAGGTGGCTCAACCATCACAATATCTTCACGTTTACCTATCCTCCGCTCATTTTGAGCTCACATACTAGACAACAGTCGTACTAATGGGAGCCTATCTGCCACTAACGTGGACGATTTCAGCTGGGTACGAGGTAATTTATTCCACCTAGTGAAAATGATTATATCTTCACTCACGTGTTGCAGCCTTACGCTCGGCGGGCTCGGACCTCTGAGCGTCATCTGCAACATGATGTTCTGTCCATCGACTTACCGATCTGCCCAAGAATCACTCAGTATCATTCACAAATCACAGTAAAGAAGTCCGAGGAAACCGCTGCTTCATTAATATCAGCGCATATCGAACCAGAACCTATCTGAAGGGATGGCAAAGCGGCTGGTCAAGAACAGGAAACCGAACCCAACACCTAACAAAAAAGCCAACACGACTTCGCATTGGAAGGAGCGAGTTGGACTTGGTGACGCAATCTTCGAAGAGCGCAAAAAGAAGGTTCTCGGGAGGCTACGCCAGAAGTGGCCACAAAGACGGCAGCTGAGCAAGTTCGACGACGGTCACAGATCTCAGGTTGAACTGTGGCTAAAAGATCTTGTAGCAAGTTTCGATGATGCTGACCGTTATGTGGATGAGCCAGGTCCTGGCAACTCTTTCGAGAAGGAGCTACGACTGTATACTGAATGGGCACTTCAACTCAATTCCTGGTCGAAGGATGAAATGCTGGGGTGGAATCGAAAGAACAGCAATGGCGTTTCCCTCGATACGATGCTGGAAGCCGATGGAAACTATTCAACGTCGTCCTTCAACGGCTATGAGGAAGACACTACGGAGGAGGGCGACGAACTGTTAGTGAAAGAGGAGGAACTTGCTCCAGGATCGTCTCGAAACACCCCTCTCCACCTCTTTCAGACGCCTTCACCTTCATTACCTCCTCTGACGGCCGCCCATGTTGACAATCCAAGCAGGTCGAAGTTTGATTGGGATGCTATTGAGGTTAGCATAAATGCGGACGTTCTCGATCTAGGTACGATCTGGCTGCCAATGGTCAATATCAAGCCAGATCAGAACCCTCAATATGCCTGGCATCAATTCGAGCTCGAAGACCTGAAGAGGCAGTTCGAAGCTGAGACTGGGCTGGTGCTCGATACCGACCAATACGATCTGATTTACCTTACGGATCAACAACAATTTCCCTTCAATCGAACAGGTGGATACCGCATTGCATTGAAGCGCTTTGCGGAAGCGGGCGGTGCTCTCGACAATGTTCTCAGCCTACAAATCCAGGCTCGAGAGGGCAGTCCGGAGGACGTATGTAGAACAAATGCCTCAAGACCGAAGAGAGCCAGGTCTTGTTTCATCGGCGCGGACAGCGATTACTCAGACGAGGATTCAGACCAAGAAAATCCGCCGCAGAAGAGGCGAAGCACGAACCTATCGCAGCCATCACAGCAGATACCTGCGGGTCGACCTCTCCCAACTAGATTGGATAATTGCATTCGTCCTTCGACACCCTCATCTACCCTGCAAATGGCTGAAGACAGCGACAAACCAGTCGAGAGGACGCCCGTAGAACAAATGCGTTTGAGAGTCACGGTCGCAAAGAACGAACTCAAGAATCACAAGACTAAATGCGCGGAAAAAAAGCGCATGGGCGTGAACACGGACTGGCACAAGAGCCGCATTCCAAATTGTGAGAAACAACTTGCTAAACTTGAGGCTCGGTTGAGGGAATTGGAGGGAACCTAGTGTCATATGCCGAACCGGCGGTGCATAAACGAATCCTGAATGGTATTGGGGCTAAGGAAAATAGCGTTCAATTGGTAGAGCGAACTGATCGAAGTGAAGCTGGGACAGTGAATGGCTCTCTATCGCCCTTTCTGGCACGCTCAATACTTCACATGAACTTAGCTTACTGTTCACTGCTTGAGGCCTGATGAAAACGGTTACGAAGGACCTCTTACTAGCGCCAGAGAGTATTGGTGCAAATGAGGAAGGTCTCACTTCGAGGCCACCGACATCTTGTAAGCAAGGACTGTCGATAGCGTCTCTTACCTTTCTAGGAATTACAGCCTTTCTCCACAACTACAACTACCCATTACAGTTTAATTTTTAAGGGCCAAGAATCGCATGAAGGCTATGTTTACAATATCCCGCAGTTGCCCCTGAGAGGCTATGGCCAACATGTCTGCGAAGTTGACTAACTTCGACGACGGACAGAAGCTTGGCTCTTCCATAACGGACCCGTTCGATCTTACGGACGATTCAGAAGTGAAGACTGAAACAATAGCGCATCGCGAACAGTTCGATGCCTTCTCAGGAGCCAGAAGGCTTACCGAATTCAATTGGGATGATATCGAAAGTACACATCGGTGCTGCTAGTCTCGGTGAAACACGAACACTCATACTTCCTATGTCCGACCTCAAGCCGAGGACTCGAGGCACCTGCGGATGGAACGAGTTCAAGCTAGCCACCCTTCACCATCAGATCGAGGCTGAGACTGGAAGCACATTTGATGTTACGAGGTACGAGTTGGTTTGGTATGATGGTACCGAGGACTTCGCGCTGGACAAGCCGGGCCGGTACAAGGTCATGCTGAAGCGTTTCTCACAGCGTTTACCTGGAAACGAAAACGTTCTGCACCTACGTGTCCAAGCTCGGTACTCACCAGAGTTCCCCGTCGATGACCGGCGTGATCGGACGGATAGTGTTGAGAGCACAGAGACTACGTGCCAGGAGACAACGCATTCATCTGATGATGCTGGACATTGGGAGACGCCCGATGCCTCACAGACAAGATTTTCGACGCAACACCGGAAAGAAGGGGCTGAACGCTATGAGCAGGTCGCACCCCACGTGTATGAGATCGATAGCAACACGCAGAACACCGTCACCGAAGCTCACGACCTTGCCACGGCTATTAGAGATGGGCCTGCTGTCACGCCAGCCACGATTGATCAGGCTATCGCCATATCAGCCACTGAGAGGCCTACACTTGAGACATCGGCAGGTGGAACGATCCATGCGAGGGTAGCATCCACTGAACCGTCGACAAACCAGACAACCGCTCGGCAGAGTCCCGCTGCTGCTGAAACTTTCGAATCTCAACTCCTTGTCACGTCCACCACGGAGGTACCTAGCACGCAGACCAGTGCCGCTGACACGCCTCAGACCGCGGCATCAGATTCCAACGACAGTGCCACCAAGGGACGCCCAGCTGAAACAGCCTCCCTCAGCCGGCATACACCAGGCGCATTCGCAACCGTGACATCCCTTCCAGCCCACCCTACTGCAGAAGCGACAACTCCCAACACACCAACTCAACACGTCACCACATCCGTCTCAACCTCTCAGCCACAAAAATCCACCCCCACCAACGACGACTCAGATTCTTCAGATTCAGACTGGACTCCCCACGACTCAAATGATGATCTGCCACCACCACTCAATCCCAGTTCAGACCACTCAGACCACGGTGGCGATGGCGGTGATTACGACTCAGACCTCGACCTCCCCCCAGCAAAATACCGACGCCTCAACCAACCCCCCAATCCGCGCGGTATATCACGAACAGAACGAGACAGGCTTGCCAACGACTTGTTATTTCCACCCGACCACTTCGCCGTGCCAGCAGACGCAGATCAAGACGGCACCGACGAAGAAATGACCGAGTCATCCTCATTCTCGTCTTCGTCCTCCAGCGACGAAGAACCCAGTCTCTCACCAGCAGACCGCGCATGGCGCAAGATACAGAAGAGGCGAGAACTCGCCAGGAAGTCAATGAGGGAGGAAATCCAAGATGGGTTGAACGAGATTGCTGCGTTGGAGTCGGGCGGTGTATCGACGCCACGAGGAACGGAGCTACTGGCTGATGCGAGGGAGGAGTTGCGGGCTATGAAGGTGGAGCTCAAGCTGCTTGGTGGCTAAGCAGTCGCTGGCCAGCAACAGTGTTCACCACTCTCGAGACCCCATACCCGTCCCGAGACAGTTACATACTATAGTAAGGCAAGTCCTCGAGGTCTCGCGAGCTCATACTGCACCCGGCCCGCCTAGTTGACAGAAGTAAAAGATCAACCCAACCACCTCATATTCCATGGCATATAGCAGAGGGCCGTCCCCCATCAGAGGACTGGCCCTGCAAGCAATCCATACTTTTCTAATCTACTACTGCTACTAGCGAGGCAAGCTCGCAGTAAAGCGATACTGTAGCTAGAGCACGCAACCTTATGCCCACCAATATCTCACAGTAACACTATTCCCTACTATCCCTCCTCGCAAGCTGCTTACTCTAGTCGTTAAGTAGCCTTCCGTAGGAACGAATTCTCAACAGCTACTTACCCTTACTGTGATTAGGCTACCTCGACGACACAGTGCCAAGAGTAGATACACAACACTGACCTGTCACGCTCGATTCGACCTCGTCATGGTTAGCCCCACCGTCGCTGCCACCGTCGCTATCTTCCGCCTCTCCTACATACTGTTCTCTGCCTTTACAGTATAACATCACCCCGACACTATGTAGTTGCTCGTACTTCTCGAGCGAGTCCATGGTGCATGATTCCGCGTAGGCACAACTAGCTTCTTGGACGTTGGTAGAGGAAAAGACGCACGGAATCTTAACCAGTTTTTTTAACACCAAGTGGCTTAGTCTTGTCCATACTAGTGGGAGGATGGAGATTCTATGTTCGCAGTACTGCTGGCCACCACTGTGGCTGAATAGTGGTATTTCTCCTCGGCGTACTCGATCCTCATATCTCTGTACTTATGATGCTACTGTACTGCTGTAGATCTTCCCGGGCATTAGTTTATGTACATGGTCCTCCATGGACCAGCCTGTCATTCCTGGTTCACGTTTTACCAGGACTGCCAAATTTGCAGACACGACAGATATCCCCCAAAAAGACTCCTAGTAGGAGCATACCCTTAATTACAGATTCTGCAAAGTGAAGTGAAGTCATTACACCTCTCGCAGTGTACCAGCACCACCCATGCCGGTCGACGGTGGCATGGGCTGCGGATACCTTCCATCTGGAGCCATACTCTCCAATACACTGGGTGGAGGCGGCCTCATTGGGCCTCTAAGACCATTGTATCCGCCGCCGCCTCTTCCCATCCCTCTATATCCACCTCTTACATTGCTAGGCCTAGGTGGACCCATGCCCGGTATTTCGAAATCCGGATTTCCGCTGAAAAGTATATCTTGTTGTCTTTGTCTTTGGCGTTCTTGCAAAGCTCTGTTGTTCCCAGGTCCAAAGCTGTTGAAGCCGTCTGGGTGGCCTGGTTGCCAATTGGGGTTCATCGGCCTTTGGGAGACGGATGTGAAATTGCTTGTTTCTGATTCAACGGGGCTGCGCGCACCAGAATGCAGATTTTCATATGAGTGCTCGCGAGGCATGTGTGGCATTACATTAGGATTGTTGAGTTGCGAGGTCGATGATTCAGGGCTGGGATCATTGGGATTGGGATGATGACCTGCTAGGAGAACAGAGGGGACGTGTTGTCGGTTGTATTCCTGGAAGACTTCGGGTGGCGGCGCGGATGTTGTAATAGAGGGCATTGGCGGAGCTGACTGTTGAGCAAACTTTGGATCGACGTCTTCCATGTAAACGCTGCCGCCCGAGTTGACGCGTCTTCGGTTTTGGCTGGTGGAAGAACTTTGCCGCGAGTGCCATTCAGCACGTGGTGGGACGTAACTGCACATGTTAGAAAGAGTAATATCAAGGGTCTAGCATCACTTACTCTTGACCTCCAGAGACTTGGTGCATGACTTGAGGCTGTGAGGTCTCCATCTCTGCCATATCCCGCGAGCCTGGATCCATGCCCATCGCTGTGGGCTGCTGGACAGCTGGACCGTAATGGTCTGGTACTGGCGGCATAGCTGGTGGCATGTCCTGAAACGGCATACCACGGGCCGGTGATTGAGCGCGAGAGCCATATGGCGATTGTCGCCTCGCTGCAGGAGATTGCGCGCGAGAACCATATGGTACTCCACTATAGGCGACAGGAACCTCGGGACCATATTGGTCTGGTACTGGTGGCATAGCTGGTGGGATATCTTGCGGTGGCAGGCCACGGGATGGTGATTGAGAACGGGAGGCATACGGTACTCCACCATAGGCGACAGAAGCTTCTGGATTATATTGGTCCGGTACCGGCGGCATAGCGGGTGCGTTATCTTGCGGTGGCAGGCCCCTAGACGGTGATTGAATGCGGGAACCGTATGGTGATTGTCGCCTCGTCGCGGGAGATTGCGCTCGAGAACCATATGCTGACCCACCGTAACCTGCAGGAGCGTCTGAACCGTAGTTCGACGGACTTGGTGGCTCAAATCCAGGGTCGCCTGGTCGCGAGTAGTTGCCATCAGGACCAGACGGCGGTCCATATCCCCCATCCATTCCGGTAGGGCTCTGTGGTCCATAGCCTGGCGGAGGCCTTCGGTTCACGCCAGCTGGGACCATGAGGCCGGGCATGCCCGGTCCATTTGGACCGGACGGATAGCCACCACGTCCTCGGGAAGGATATCCTCCACGTCCTCGATATGGAGACGGCGGCACACTTCGACCACTGAAGCTACCACGCGTGGAGTAGCCACCTCTGACGGGACCGTAAGCGCCCCTGTTCGGAGTAGGCGGCATGGCAGGTACCGTGGGCCTGTCATCGTAACTTCTAGAGGCTCCCAAAGGCGCACCAAAATCCTCCTGCCTTGGTCTACTGTTTGACCTCGAACGCTGACCACCATGGCCGTAGTATCGACCACTGTCTATCGGCGAAGTGGCGGGGACTGGTTCTGCTGGGGACGGGGCGTGCATGGGCCTTTCTTGGCTGCGTCTAGATGTGTATGTAGTAAATGTTGGTAGATGCTCTGCAGCGGGGGAATCGTTCATCATTTGTGTTCTCGACTCTGTACTTGTTGAGGGCACCATTTTGGACTCTTCAGCTTGTCGAGCATAGAAGTTGGCGCCACTCATTTCAGCGTTCTCAGCTATTCTCTTCTTCCGTGCTTTTCGCGATACCAGCGTCCTCCTCATAGCACAGGTGACAACTCCAGAAGCTGTAATCAAAATGGTAGATGCAAGAACTATCCAACCGCCCCATTGCAGGTGAGGCACAAATATCAGAATATCGACCAAGAAGGCGAGCAAGGCGATAAGTAGGGTGGGTAGAAGGAGGATCAGCAGGGCCAATAAGTATCGAGCCGAGTGCGAAGGTGAGTGTAGATGCGCTGCAACAGCCAAGCCAAGCACAATCAGGTTGCAGAAGGCAGCGATCGGGTGGACGATAAGGAGAGAGGACAAAATGTGTCTCGAGCCGGAAGGGAGGCTGATGCCGACGCCGTCTGCTGAGGCTTGGTTGGGGAGAGCCTCATCTGGCTGGATTTAGCATATGCGCAACCTCCATCTTTGCATGCAGTGTATCTTACCTGTATTCCATCCTACGCGAACGCCGGAGCACTCGCCCGAATCCTTACACCAGCCAAAGACGCCGAAGTTGACGCCCTCATAGCGGCCGATAGGGATGCCTTTGACGATCGGAGTCGATATGACCGATATTAGGAGTAAAACAAAAGATATGAACAGCAGGATCGAGAGCGGCGTCGCTGGCCGCAGCATGGCAGGAAAGCTGTCGCTGCCACAGCGAGATCATGTGGCCGAGGTTAGGTATGGTAGTAGACTGAAATCACGTCGCGATCGAGGTTGCGCACAGTGGGATGATTGACGAGACGTTGAATGAGTGACAGTGGGCAGCCGACGCCAACGCCGATGCCAACGCCAACGGAAGTGGCGGTAACAATGGCGGACGAGAGGTAGACTACGTGACTGCCAGTCGAGCACTCCGAGCGCAGAAAGAGCGTGAGGCGGCGAGGATGGTCTGGTAGCTTGCTATGGCATCGGCGACAATTCCATAATTCCAAGGCAGAGCGAGGCAGGTGAACCAAGTTGGCGGCGGGACTGCAACTTGCGGGCAGTGCTGGGCAACAACTGCCTCTGGAAAGACTAATTCACCTCTATCGAATCAGTCCATCTAGGCCTGCATAAGCGGCAGCCCCGTGGGACATGTGGAAGGTACGCCCATTGGACGACGTCTGCACGGATCCGCGAACTCTATTTGCACGTGGAGTTGTGCTTGCCTCCAATCTTTGCCATGTTCCACCTGCGCTGCAGCACGTCCATCGAGTCTCGAACGACACTGGGAAGATTACTCTGCCACGTTTGTGTAGCCAGCAAAATTAGCCTGCGTGGTCAACAGAATACGTTCCTGTGCCCAGAATCCATTCAACGTGATCTCAGCATCCTGTAGCCATGCTAGTTCAGATGAACCTCGACGACGAACAACAATGATTGTAATGTACCATGCTCTGAACGCTCCCTGCCCTCCACATGAGCAGCACGCAGGTTTCATACTCTAAGGCTAGATGTGTCCAGTGCTTCAGTCTGTAAGGAGAGCGCCTTCGACGCGTCTTGCAGTTGCAGGTCAATCTCATCGAGGATATCTACCGTATGGCGCTTGCTTGCTGAGACGAATTTATGAAACTACATGGACCAGGGTATCGAGTACTGTGTGCTGTTCCCCACATGTGGCGTTCTGCATGTAGCGTATTCGAGTGGTTGCTGCTCTTAAGGTCACTGCGCGTCACTTCGCCCGCGACCATCTTACCGAAAGAGGTCTGCCATCTACACTAATACTTCCACAGATTCTTGACGCTGCATGTGCAAGCGTTCGTGTGGCTGGAATAGCGCGTCATCGGGGAACTCTGTGGCGCTATCCCTACTTAGTAGAGACAAAACTTGGCTGCGCTTGCCGCATATCTTGGACTCCAAGATTGTTGTCTCGTCCAATGATGGCACCGGTCATGCGGCCCTCTTCAGAGAGATCGACAACTTCGCTTGTTGCGGCGATCACGGACAGTTATCATGTGGACTTCAGTCAATAACACCTCTCAGCTCCCGACTGACTTTAGACTTGAGTGTCCTGCACCCAGCGCAAAGACAGGCGTAATGCCTGCGCTTCTTGCTATCTCAACACAAGCTGATCTTTCCTCGTCTTGCCCTTTCAGACCGGCTCCTTGACGCGACCTCACCTGCTAAGCCATGAACGACCCAGGGCTGGACGGCCAGATTCATGATGCAGCTTCAGAAGCAAGGAACACCATAGGCCAGCTGAAGAGTGAAGATGCTGGGAATGAAGATACTGGCACCACCAATGCGGCCATGCAGTTCCAGGGACGGGACAAAGCACAAACCATGCCCACAAGATGGTGGTATGCTTCCACAGGCTTCCCACTGATCGCGGGAACGTTCGGCCCCTTAGCAAACGCCTGCAGCATCTGCGCCCTGGTCGAGAACTGGAGAATCGAAGTGCCCCCTGGAGGGACAGAAGCACACGGCATTGACATCAAAGATCCCAGATTCCTTATTGTCGTCAACGCTGTCTCGCTTGTATTCGCTCTCGTCGCCAACCTGTCCTTGTTGCTCAACATGGCCAAGCGTTTGCGCTTCGAAATTGCCCAGCCTATCACCATCATCGGTTTCTGGTCAGCCTCGGTCCTGCTGATAGGTCTGATAAGCTACGCTTCTACCTCCAGCTTCGATGCCCCGAACGTGCAAAACCAGGCACTCACTCAGGCATATTATTATGGCATATTCGCCGCAGCCCTCTATCAGGTTATCTCCTATCTAATGTGCATCACCGTGTGGGGTGCTTACAGGGGCGCTTACGGCAAAGAGTTCGACCTTACAGTCGCCCAAAGGACGTTGATGCTGCAAACTATATCCTTCCTCGTATACTTGCTCCTTGGCGCTGTGATTTACAGTAGGATCGAAGGCTGGAGGTATCTGGACACTGTCTACTTCATGGATTACACTCTGCTCACCGTAGGCGTTGGTGACTACTCTCCTGCCACCCACCTTGGTCGAAGTCTGTTATTTCCATTCGCCGTCGGAGGCATCATCACCATTGGTCTAGTCGTCTCCAGCATCCGTTCCTTAGTGCTTGAACGCGGTGCTGAGAAGCTCTCAGCTCGTATGACGGAGAAAACTCGCCGTCGTGTAGTCAAGCAAATCGCTACAGCCGAGAAACAGAAACAAACAAAGCTCTCCACGAAGCCTGTCTTTCACCTCGACGAAAACACTGCCAAAGATCTCATTGCGAATCCTGTCGATGATCACGTGGGCGAATTGGAGCGACGAAAGACGGAGTTCGAAGCCATGCGAGAAGTGCAGGATATGGCAGCTCGAGAACAAAAGTGGATGTCGTTGGTCGTCTCAACGTTGGCCTTTGCACTTATGTGGTTCATTGGGGCTTTGGTATTTTTCAGGACAGAACGCAAGCAGGGTTGGACTTATTTTGACGCACTGTACTTCAGCTATACCAGTATTCTCACCATCGGCTATGGAGACCTCTATCCAACGTCCAACAGCGGCAAGCCCTTCTTCGTCTTCTGGTCATTGCTTGCAGTACCAACACTGACAATCCTGGTTAGCAGTATGGGCGACACAGTCGTCAAGGGGGTCAAAGACGCCACCATATGGCTCGGAGAAATATCTTTTCTCCCCAGCACAGAAGGTAGTACTCGGGACAAACTAAAGGTCGGAGCATATCGAGCAACCCTTGGAAAATTCAGGTCTGGCGGACCAGAGGGAAATGATCAGGAAAAGGCAGATTACGAAGAAGAACAGGATGAAGAGTGGGCAAATTTCAAGCAACTACATCCAGGCCTCGCTAAAATCTTCGAGCCTGCTGACCGCAAAAAGGTCGATCATAGGAATCACGCAATTCTAGATCGTCTAGCTGAAGCATGGGCCTCTACAGAGGAGGAAGAAGGAAAAGAGCCTCGAACAAAGCAAGACCAACGCATTCGGGCCGAGCACCATTATCGACACTTGTTGATATCACAAATCCCGAAATTGTACGACGATACCAAGCTAACCACGCCTAAGAAGTACTCTTTTGCTGAATGGAGTTTCTACTTGCGATTGATTGGGGAAGATGAGTCAGATAGCAGTTTGCACCGACGAGCTCGCCCCAAACCAAAAGGTCACCCGCATAACCAAGAGAAGCATGCGGCTGATCACGGGCCGCCGCAACCCAAACCGCCCTCGTCGGGCCAACGTGAAGAAACTTCTCACACCAAGCTCAAATGGAGCTGGATCGGCCCATACAGCCCCCTCATGGAGGACAAGGATGAAGCTGAATGGATCTTAGAAAGGTTGTTCCAGAGACTCGACGAGTCGTTGGCAACTCAAAAGCGGGATTTTGAGCGCTCGCTTAATGACGTGGATAACCTTACTGAACCCGGCCTGCCAGGCAGTGGTGAAAAACAGTCCTAAGGTGTAGCCACCAAGCCGAAAGCATTGCAGTCAACCACAACCATATCCTTGTTCTGATATGACGGAGGCCGTACCTTTCACTATGCTTCGGTCTTCTGCAGGTACATCAGTCAGGTGTAGTAGCATGCTCGTCCTGGGTTGAGTGTCGTAAGGTTGATGCATTGCTCATGTGATGTAGGGAATATAACTGCGCGAACATACAGCATGTATTTGTGATCAGCGGCGCCTCGCCGCTGGCTTCTGGTCGAGCGATAGTGCCACTGGCATCTACAACAGGTAAGCCGAATGACTCCAACTTAGACCGAAGTCTCTCGTGATCTCGCTTCAATCACGCGTGCTATCCACAAGTTCCATATCGAGCGAAGAACCCTTCCCCGAATTTCAAGCTACATAATAAACGACGATTGCCTTTGAAGGCTCGAGGGCGCAGGGTTGCTGCCACGCATGAGAACTCAAGTCGAGTCGAAGGATCAACAAAGCAAGGTGTTCGAAGCTAAAAGACGCTGGTCTTTTACCCCACACAAACCCCAGAATCTTGATACGCCACCATGGCCACCTCGGCCAGCTAACCCCTCTCCCCGTGATGCTTTGCCACCAACCCCGAGACGACGAGAACGACGGCTCGAGATTCGAGAATTCCGGTGTTCTATTTAAGGTTTCGTTTAAGGGTCTTCATTTGATGTCGGCAGGAATAGACCCTCCTCTGCATATCGAGCGAGATACATATGATCCACTCCGCTGAGCCGTGGAACCCCTCACGGTGATATGGGCGATGAGGCCATGACCGCGAACATGCCCCGATACGCGGGGTGTGCCCTGTCACAGATAACGTCGTGGTTGTGTCTGCTGCTAGGTAAAGATATCAGTGAAAGGAGGATTTCCCGTCTCTCGTTGTCCTTCAAATCACAACTTCTTCGTCGATTGTAGTGCTGCTACACTACCCTTGAAAGTTCCTGAATTGACAACACATCATGAGCTCCGATCAGACAGAGGTTGAGCATGTCGACGTTTTGCTCGTTGGAGCGGGCTTCGGCTCTTTCACGCTTCTAAACAAGTGAGTGCGCCGGTCTCAAGCTCTGGTAAAGCTTCTAACGAGTTCAGATTGCGGAAGCAAGGATACAGTGTCAAGATATACGAGAAAGGAGGAGCTTCCGGAGGCATTTGGTATTGGAACTGCTATCCTGGCGCACGTGTCGATAGCGATACACCCATCTACCAGCTCTTCGACAAAGGTAAGTAGAAATCAAACGATGCGGTCACTCGTCATATTGACCGGATGTTAGAGCTATGGGAAGACTTCACATTCAAGGAGCGCTATGCTGGCGGCCCCGAGCTCCGAAGATATTTCGACCACATCGAGAAGAAGTGGCACGTCAGTGACCATATCACCTACAACAAGCACGTTGATGGGGCCACGTTCGACGAGAGCAAGAATCAATGGTTAGTTGAGTGCTCGGATGGAAGCGAGATCAATTGCACATACTTCATTCCATGCATCGGGTTCGCCTCCCGACGATACACACCCCCTATTCAGGGCCTGAGCAACTTTCAAGGCGATATCTACCACACCGCAGTCTGGCCTCAGCATGGTGTCAACCTCAAGAACAAGAGAATAGCTCAAATTGGCACCGGTGCCTCTGGCATACAGGTCATACAAGAGATTGGTGATCGAGCCAAACAGCTCACGATCTTCCAACGAACACCCAACTTCTGTCTGCCCATGAACCAGCGGAAGCTCGACCCCAAAGAGGAGGAGGAAAACAAAAAGGCAGGAAAATACGAGGAAGAGTTTGAGAAGACGAGACATACTTTCGCCGGATTCACCTACGATTTTCTAGAAAAGAACACGTTCGACGACAGCCCAGAGGAGCGGGAGAAGTTATTCCACAAGCTCATGGTCGAGGAAGGTGGCTTCAAATACTGGCTTAACACATACAAAGACATGCTCTTCGACGAGAAGGCCAACGACGAAGCGTACAAATTCTGGAGGAAGACTGTTGCCGCCCGCATCAAGGATCCAGAGAAACGGAGACTTCTCGCACCAGAGAAGGCACCACATCCGTGGGGCACCAAGCGTCCATCACTAGAACAGCGCTTCTACGAGGTGGTCGACCAAGATCACATCAAGATTATCGATGTAAACGAGCATCCCGTTACCGAGGTCACTGCGACTGGCATCAAGACCGACCTTGGCGAGGTAGAATACGATGTCATCATCCTCGCCACGGGTTTCGACAGTGGCACGGGCTCCCTCGCTCAACTTAACATCCAGGGTACCAAGGGTGGCACCATCGCTGACCATTGGAAGGACAGCACAAGAACCAGTATGGGCATTGCCATGCCCGAGTTCCCGAATATGTTCTTCCTCTACGGACCGCAGGCGCCAACTGCCTTCTCGAATGGACCTTCTTGCACACAGTTCCAGGCGGAGTTTTTGGACAAGCTGCTCAGCAAAGCCAAAGAAGACAGAATCGTGCGAATCGAAGCTACACCGGAATCCGAGGAGGACTGGTGTAAGAGGATGCACGAGAAGTGGGATGCTACGCTTTTCCCGCGAGCCAAGTCGTGGTACCAGGGTGCTAACATCCCAGGCCGAAAGGTGGAGCCGCTGAACTGGTATGTCATTAAATTTCTACTCCAAGCGTGATACAAGCTAATGTTGTTTTCAGGGCCGGTGGTATGCCAGAATATGTCGCATCCATGGACAGGTCGATGGAGAACGACTACCAAGGATGGACCGTCAAGAAAGCATAAGCCTGCCAGCGCAAGCGAAGAAGAGAGTGATATTTGTATATGTTGCACTACGTCGGCAGAACGGTTGTGACACTTTGCTTCAAGTTCTAGGCTAGAGCTTAGAATGTAACTTACTCTACCAGTCAGACAATGCTCTGTTGAAACCAGGCGTATATGCGAAATAGGGTTAGTGTGTTGTTGCCTGAATGCCCATCGTGCTCGGCTGACCTGCCAGCTAAAGCTTGCGCTGTGCAAACCTAGCGATGACCGCATCAGCTCAGATGTCGCAGAGACTCGGAGGTCAGAGGACTCTTGGTGAAGTTCTTCAAAGAGCTCATCCCACCCGGAACACGTTATTCGATATGCAGTCCTCACCACTTCAAACGCTTGTCACGCGTCATGTCTGTACATGCGCACGTCGTAATGCCACCCTCCGTCCCTTCACACGCGCCTTCGTAACCAGCGCAGCCCGACGTGGGAACGCTCCCATTCCTTCCTTCGTAGGTTCACCGGACGATCTGAAGCGAAAGTACCAGCCAAAACACGAAGAACACGATCGAGCTAAGATCGAACATGCACAGATCAAGAGCAAAAACAGGAAGGCTACCGCCGGTATCATCGTCACAACGCTGGCTATGTTCGGTACCGTCTATTTCTGGCCTGGCGAAACAAAGCTGGTCAAGAACGACGGGCCAGCTCCTAATGTGCCCGGTGTCATCCCCGACACCAGCCTGGCTGTTGATACTGTCGAAACAGGAACGAGCAGCGTACCTACCTTCCCAAAGATGATCAGCTTAGCAGAGGGCAATGAAGGCAGCGATTCCATGCCAATCCAAGGCGATCAGGAATACCAGCTCATCGGACTGGGCATTCGTACAGTCTCTTTTCTTGGCATTCAAGTGTACGTGGTGGGCATGTATATTGCCGTGCCAGACATCGCCACTCTGCAAGAACGACTCATCAGAACACAAGATCCTGTAGCCACAACGCTAGTGCCTGGCGAGAAAGACAAATTGAGGGATTCGCTGCTAGATGCAGAAAGGAGCGAGGACATCTGGAACGAGATCCTGAGGGACGGAAAGATCAGAAGTGTCTTCAGAATCGTCCCGACAAGAAACACAGACTTCAGTCATCTCAAGGACGGCTTCCTGAGACAGCTCACTGCGAAGACACAACATTTCAGCGCAAGCAAGAACGACCATTCGTTCAGCGACGAGGCCTTCGGTCAGTCTGTCGACCAATTCAAAGCCCTTTTCTCCCTCGCACCAAGGAAGAACCTGCCAAAAGGCGAAATACTGTTGTTAAGCAGAGACGCCAAGGGGAGGCTGCAGGCATACTATGAGGATCCAAAGGGCAACAGGACGAAGTTCGGAAACATCATGGACGAGAGGATCAGCAGGTTGGTGTGGTTGCAGTATTTGAGTGGGAAGACGCCGAGCAGTGAGGGTGCGAGAAAGAGCGTGGTCGATGGTGTCATGGAGTACGTTGCGAGGCCGGTGGGCACTGTTGCTACGCAGGTGCTGTGAGCAGGATGCACGTACATAATAGCAAGGCCATTGTTGAGCCGTTGTATTGCTAATAAGGCATGGGGCAAACTCGAGGAATGGAGATGGTCTGGCATACAACAGTACCGTGGTACGTTTTGCTCATTTGAGGCTGTAAAGCAGAGATATATGTAAGCTTCTACCAAGCCTAGATGTACTGTAGCAATCATTAGGCTGCAACCCACTCATTTACAGTACGTCTCCCAACAACGACACATTACCCGCTGGAAGCCAGTCTAGTCCAGTCCAGTCACGCTACAATGTTTCGGGTAACGAACAGACGCAATCCCGATCTGCGCCTATCGGGAAAACACGACCCAGGACTAGCCAGCTGCAGCTACGCGACGTGACGTGACGCCACGCCACTGACGAGCAACTACATGTCTACGATATGAGAGCAGGTACCCTGAACATCGACAGCCACGATTCACCCGCGGGCAAGCACTGCACAGTGCAAGAGAGGGGTTGCTGCTTATGGTCTGGTCTCGATCTCGGTCTGACAGCGGGACTGCAATAGGGACAAGCTGGGTGCAAAGCGCTACTGTAAGCTGTATTTCATCTCAAAGGGGAACGTCGCTATCCAGTAGGTAAGAAGAGGAGAGTAGGAGCGAAGCTCCATCAGATGATCTATCTGTTCTGTTATTCCCGCTGTGGCAGGGCAGGCTGACTCGCGCGTGCCCTTCTGACTTCTCTTTGCCTGCAGGATTCTATGGCTGACTGTTATGTGGCTGGGCTGGGCTGGTCAAGCGCGGGGATACCTACGATGGAGGCTCTTCGGGTTTGTTCCTATTTGCGTTTCGATTTCGTGCTGATTGTGAGGGGGGACGCGCAGAAGTTTGAGAATAAATGAACATTTATTCAGAATTGATGGACTTATAGGGTTGTGCTTCGAGGCGTGTGAGCTTGTGACTTGACTTGACTTGATCGTACTTGATGGTCGTGTCAGATTAGGGTGTGATAGATTATCGTACGAAATAGGAGGAGGGATGGAGACAGAGAGAAGGCAGCGGCTTTTGTTCACGATGGTCAAAGGTATGTATTAATGGTCGACGGATAAGACAAAGCGGTTTCAATCTGTTTGATGTATTCGCTGTGATCCAGCCTTGAGAGCTCGATATAAGCATTACTTGTTGGTCTGTATGCTGAATATGCAGACTAGCTATAATGACACGTTTTCGATACACTCCGACCAGAGCCTGTCTTTTCCTTCTTTCCCGTTAGATACAGTTATGATTGTGGGGGTTGCTACCACCGAAGTGGTCTGTTCCGAAGTGACTTAGCCTTTCAGCACACTTTGCTCCGCGGGTCCCATGTTATTGAGGGCATTCGTAGCCACCCACAGCCAGCCTTCCATCTTGGATATCAATTCCGGTTTCCTTCAAGATCCTGTCCAGATCTATACCTACCTCCTCGACCATAGTGTGCAGGGCTTCCAGCAGCTTCTTAGCATTTTCTAGAGTCCAGTCGCCATGGATCCTTGCCCACAAGTCCTATCGAGCGTCGTAGCCTGGCAGGTCCTAAATCCTTGCAGCAGTCTTTAGCCGCATGCAATTGTAAAGTGTGCAGTGATGCAGAAGACTTTCCCGTCTTACGACTTCATATTGGCTTAAAAAGTCGTATTTAGGATTAGCAAGTGCTAATTGCTTTAGCACGGTATACAGCGTCTAGCTATCACAATTGTTCTCTATCCTATTAGTACCTTGCTAATAGTCTTAAATAAGTAGGTATATGTAATAGTCTATACCGTACACTACCCTACTTTCGTGTCCCCTTATACTTAGGGGTATATGGACTTATTACGATTTAAGAGATATAATCGAGCGGCTAGCGGGTTACCCGTGTATTATAGTGTAGGTAATATATATATAGGTAGGTTAAACGAGGAAGCCTAGTACGTAATAATAAGATAAGGGATTACGTAATAAGAGGTGATTAGTAGGATTACTAGGGATTAGTATAATTAGTAC